>Ga0326728_10000174_pt1 | contig 259839 bp, 206 predicted proteins | sample MB3enrmetagenome_FD_207602 | JGI IMG/M metagenome (GOLD analysis project Ga0326728, IMG submission 207602) | Lab enriched peat soil microbial communities from McLean, Ithaca, NY, United States - MB31MN | ecosystem: Environmental > Terrestrial > Soil > Wetlands > Peat | place: USA: New York...
ACCTCGGCCACCTCGCTGACTGCCACCTCGCCGGCGGGGACGGGCACGGTGGACGTGACTGTCACCACGGCGGGGGGGACGAGCGCCACCACCACTGCCGACCAGTTCAGCTACCTGGGGTCGTCGGCGCCTGTGGTCTCGGCCGTCGGCGGGCTGGCCGATGTGCAGGGCAATGGTGCCAACTCCCTGTCGGTCAGCCCCAAGAGCCAGGGCGACGCCTTGGTCCTGTCGGTGAAGGTGTCCTCGGCAACCGCCACGGTCACCTCGGTGACCGGGGGAGGGGCCACGGCCTGGGCCAGGCTCGTCTCCTTCCAGGACAACGCCTCGCGAGACCTTGAGCTGTGGCTCGGGACGGTGGGCACGGCGGGGGCCTCGACGGTCGCCGTCGGCTTTTCCTCGTCGGTGGGCTCGGACAACGTCGAGCTGACCGCCCAGGAGTTCACCGCCGGCCTCGGGGCCTCCACCTCGTGGGCCAAGGACGCCGCCGCGGGGCAGAACAACGCCTCGTCGACCACCATTGCCTCGCCCCCGCTCACCCCAACGGGGACCGGTGAGCTCTACTTCGGCTACAGCCGGTCCCCGGGCACAGTACTGGTCGGGACCACGCCCGGCTTCACCTACGACCCCACAGCCGATGGCAACATGGTCTTGTTCGACCCGAGCGTCTCGGCCGCCGTTGCCCCAACGTCCACCCAGTCCCCGGCCAACACGTCGTCGGCCGTCGGGGCCCTCATCAAGGCGTCACCGGCGGGCACCCCAGCGCCGGCCGTTACCTCCATCAGCCCCAGCTCAGGCCCGGCCACCGGCGGCACCGTAGTGACGGTCACCGGGGCGAACTTCGCCTCGGGCGCCACGGTCGACTTCGGGGCCAGCGCCGCCACCGGGGTGACGGTCGCCTCGGCCACCTCGCTGACTGCCACCTCGCCGGCGGGGACAGGCACGGTGGACGTGACTGTCACCACGGCGGGGGGGACGAGCACCACCAGCGCGGCCGACCGGTTCAGCTACGTGGGGTCGTCGGCGCCTGTGGTCTCGGCTGTCGGCGGGCTGGCCGACACTAGTTACAGTTCCGGCGGTAATACCCTGACGGTCGATCCCCAGGGCATCGGTGACGTGCTTGTTGTCTTTGTAGACAGCCACGCCGGTTTCGCGCTGACGTCGCTATCAGGCGGCAACGCAGAGTGGACAAAGGCGGTACAGTTCATAAGCGCCCGCGGCCATGACATAGAAATGTGGTTCGGCACAGTTACGGCTGTCGGGCCCTCCAGGATCACCTTCACTTGGCCCTCTCCTGGCATTAGTGGCTACTGGACCGAGTACACGTCTCAGGAGTTCACTGCTGGTCTCGGGGCTAGTACTGTTTGGGCCGTAGACGATGGCCAGGCAGGAAGCCTAAACGGCCCTTTGTCAACGAACGTGCCGTACCCCACCCTTACGTCGAGCGAGCCAGGCGATCTCTACTACGGCTACGCCGGTATACCGAACGCCCCTTCGGTTGGAGGGACTCCGGGCTTTACCTATGGCATTACCACTGGCCAAAACATTGTTTGTTACGACACTGATGTCTCTGGCACAGTTTCACCGAGCGCCTCCCAATATCCGGCAGGGCTCTCGGAAATGGTAGCGGCACTCCTAACGGCATCGTGACCCGGCCATGGTGAGGCCGCACCGGGCACCTCGCCCGGCGCTGGCCTGTCCCTCAGCTCGCGGTCCGGTTCCTACTGCCTGATCATTCAGGGCTGCGGCAACCTGGTCGAGTACAGCGCTGGACCGTGCTCAGCTGGGCCGGCCCGGCGGGCGACGCAGACGTTCCCGCCGCGAAATGGTGTAATCTTGTAATTGATGACAAGTGACGAGATCGAGAGCTTCTTCTGGGACAAGGTGCCGAAATCCTGGTTCCTTGGTCGCCCCACCATCGAGCTCGACGACGAGGAGATCCTCTGCGTGGGTGTTCTCCCTGGTGGCTCTGCGATCGACGACTTCCGGGGGTCGACGCGGGCCGCACGGGTCGATATCGCTCGCGAGGCGGAGTCGCGCTTTCGCCGCAAGGTGTCGTGGGGCGTCGAGCTCGACGGCCGGACCACGCTGTTCACCACGCAGAGCACGCCGGTGATGACACGTCTCCGGCTCCCCGAGCGCGCAACGCTGGACACGCTCATCGACGCCGGTGTCGCTCGAAGCCGAAGCGAGGCCCTCGCCTGGTGCGTGAAGCTGGTGCGGCGACATGAGGCCGAGTGGCTGGCGGACTTGCGTACGGCCCTGGTCAACGTGGAGCGGGTCCGAGCGGAAGGGCCCACGACGATATGACCAGCGTTCTCGCCGCCAACGGGGTCACGATCGACACCGCTGCCGACCTGCAACGGCTAATGGGGTCGGACGCCATCGGCCGCAGGGTGCCGCTTCTCGTCCTGCGAGGGGACAACGCCCTCGAGATCGACGTTGTGCCGAACGAACTCAACTAGTCCCGCCGTGCCACGGCCAGGCACCCTCCGTTCCGTGAAGGCATTGGGGCGCGGCGCAACCAACTCCGCGGTGTCCCGCGGTGTTGCCTTTCGCGCACAGGTGTTCGCCTAGCGGTTCTGTGGGAACCCGAGATCGACGGAGCTGGAGGCCGGGTTAGGCCAGCGGGTTGTGACGACCTTGGTGCGGGTGAAGAAGCGGATCCCGTCCGGGCCGTACATGTGGATGTCACCGAAAAGGGATGCTTTCCAGCCTCCGAAGCTGTAATAGCTGACAGGGACCGGGATCGGGACGTTCACCCCCACCATCCCGACCTGGACGTCCGCTTCGAAGCGCCGAGCGGCCCCCCCGTCGCGTGTGAATATGGCGACGCCGTTGGCGTACGGGTTGGCGTTGACCAGGGCCAGCGCCTCGTCGTAGGTCGCCACCCGGACCACCGACAGCACGGGGCCGAAGATCTCGTCGTCGTAAACAGGGCTGCCTGGCTTCACGTCGTCCACCAGGGTGGGGCCCAGGTAGAAGCCCGGCCCAGGCGGCGCTGACTGCCGACCGTCGACCACAAGGTGGGCCTGGCCGAGAGCCTCGGGCCTCAGGTAACCGGCTACCCGCTCCCTGTGCTCGCGGGTCACAAGCGGTCCCATCTCAGACGGAGGGTCGTCCCCGGGGCCCACCTTGACGCGGGGGATCCGTTCGGCGATGGCCCGGACCAACGGGCCGGCCACAGCGCCGACGGCGACGACAACCGAGATGGCCATGCAGCGTTCACCGGCCGAACCGTACCCGGCCGAGGCCGCCGCGTCCGCGGCCATGTCGACGTCGGCGTCGGGCAGCACGACCATGTGGTTCTTGGCCCCACCGAGGGCCTGCACCCTCTTCCCGTTGCGGGTGGCGGCCTCATAGATGTAGCGGGCAACGGGCGTCGATCCCACGAAGGACACCGCGGCCACATCGGGGTGCTCGACGATACGATCGACGGCCTCGCGGTCGCCTTGGACGACACTGAACACTCCGTCGGGGAGGCCGGCCTGTCCCCACAGGTCCGCCAGTACCAGCGACGCCGAAGGGTCCTTCTCGCTCGGCTTGAGCACGAAACAGTTGCCGCAGGCGATGGCGTTGGCGCACATCCACAACGGGACCATGACCGGGAAGTTGAACGGCGTGATACCGGCCACCACCCCCAGCGGTTGCAGGACGGAATGAACGTCGACACCACGGGACACCTGTTCGGAATGGCCGCCCTTCAACAGGTGCGGGGCCCCGCAGGCGAACTCCAGGTTCTCCAGGCCCCGTGCCACCTCGCCTTCGGCGTCGGAGAGGACTTTGCCGTGCTCGGCGGTCACCACGGCGGCCAGTTCCTTGCGGTTGGCGTCGAGCAACTCGCGCATGCGGAACAGGATCTCGGAGCGCCGCGACAGCCCGGTCGCCCTCCAGGCCGGGAAGGCGGCAAGGGCGGCCTTCACAGCCATGTCCACCTCGGCCGCGGAGGCAAGGTCCACCTCGGCAACCTGTTCCCCGAGTGCCGGGTTGTACACCGGCCCGGTCCGGCCCGACGTGCCGGCGACGGCGCCGCCGTCGACCCAGTGGCTGATCTTGTTCACACTACGTTCCTTCTCTAGCAGGGTTCCTTCTCCTGGCAGGACCTTCTGTCCTGATGCTGCGTGTCGCGGGCTCCCTTGTGGCCGGCTGCCCGGCCCACGGCTGGCATCATGGCCAGATCCGCTGCTGAGCCTTCCCGGCATCCATGCGCTCCCGGGCCGATAGCACCTCGGGCCGGCTGCTCGCCTCGGGCACCCCGACCTCCCAGAAGGCTCCGCCCTCGCTCCAGGCGTAGGCGTCGGTGCGCAGGACGATCACCACCGTGCCGTCGGCTTGGCGCGCCCTGGCCAGCGCCTGGTCGAGCGCTTCCAGGCCGGTGACCGTCTCGGCGGTACAGCCAAGCGAAGCGGCGTGGGCAGCGAAGTCCACCGCCACCGGGGCGACGACTCGGCTGGCGGCGATCATGTTGTTGAACGACACCCCGCCCTGCGCCAGCTGGAGCCGCTCGATGACGGCGAAACCCCCGTTATCGCACACGACGACGATCATCTTGTGGCCGGAGAGCACCGAGCTGTAGAGGTCGCTGTTTAGCATGAGATAGGAACCATCACCGACGAGGGAGAAGACCTCCCCACCCTTACGAGCCATGGCCGCTCCCCATGCCCCGGAGATCTCGTAGCCCATGCAGGAGAAGCCGTACTCGCAATCGAAGCTCCCGGGCGCCTTGGCCAGCCAGTTGGCGTTGAGCTCTCCGGGCAGGCCACCAGAGGAAGTCACCACGTAGTCGTCGCTGGTGGCGGCCCGGTTCACAGCCCCGACGACCTGGGCGTAAGTCGGGACGCCCGCACCGGGAGCGGTCGCCTTTTCGACAAGCGCCTTCGCGTCTTCGGTCAACTTGCGGGCTCGTTGTGCCCAGGCAACGGGAGCCTGCCACTTGCCCAAGCAGCCACTGAGCTCTTCGAGCCCGACGCCGGCGTCGGCTACCAGGGAACAAGCCCCGTGCTTGACGGCATCGAAGCGGGCGGAGTTGAGGGCCACGAATCGGACGTCCTCGGCCCCGAACACGGTCCACGAGCCGGTGGCGAAGTCCCCCAGCCTGGTGCCGACGGCCAGGACGACGTCCGCGTCGGCCGCCAGGCGGTTGGCACTGGCCCACCCCATCACCCCGATGGGCCCCGCCCAGGCCGGGTCGGTGGCGACCAGGCTCGCCTTCCCGGCGACGGTCTCGACCACCGGCACCCTGTGACGGGCCGCAAAGCGGGCCAGTTCGGCTTCGGCCATCGAGTAGTGGACACCGCCGCCGGCGACCAGCAACGGCCGCTGCGCCGACCGTAGGACGGACGCCGCCCGGTCCAGCTCGCCCAGGTCGGGGCGAGGCCGTGAAGGGACGTGCACGGCCGGGCGGAAGAACTCCCGGGGATAGTCCCAGGCCTCAGCCTGAGTGTCCTGGGGAAGCGCCAGCACGGCCGGGCCGCACTCGGCCGGGTCGAGGAGCACCCTGAGCGCCTGGGGCATTGACTGGACGACTTGTTCGGGCCGGGTGATGCGGTCCCAGTAGCGGGCCACCGCCCGGAAGGCGTCGTTGGCGGTGACCGATGGCGCGCCCGGGTGCTCGATTTGCTGCAGGACCGGGTCAGGGACGCGGCTGGTGTGGGTGTCACCGACCAGTAGCAGGACAGGGAGCCGGTTGGCCATGGCCGCCCCGGCAGCAGTCACCATGTTGAGGGCACCAGGACCGATCGACGATGTCGCCACCATCACCTGGCGACGGCGGGTGGCTTTGGCGTAAGCGATGGCCGCCAGCGCCATGCCCCCCTCGTTCTGGCCCCTCCAGGTGGGCAAGGCGTCTCCCGCCTGTTGCAGGGCGTGGCCGAGGCAGGTCACGTTGCCATGGCCGAAAATGGCGAAGACCCCCGGGAAAAGGGGCACCTCGCGGTCGTCGATCACGGTCCGCTGTGCGATCAGCCAGTGCACGATGGCGTCCGCCATGGTGAGCCGGACGGTCGGGCTGGGGGGGGTCATCGGTCCACCGTGCCCTTCGCGTCGGTCATGGGGCAGCGGGGGTCCGGGGCCATGTGCTCCCACGCCTCGCGGACCCAGTGATGAGCGGGGTCGTCGCAGAAAGCCATGCTGCGCGTCTCACCGGGGCCGGCCAGGACGTTGAGGTAGTAGAGCGGGTAACCCGGGGCGGCGATGCATGGCCCGTGGTACCCGCGGGGGATGCAGAACACGTCCCCGTCACCCACGACGACGTTCACGTCGATGCTCCCGTCCGGGGTGTAAGTGCGATGGAGGGCGAAGGCCTCCGGGCTGGGCGCACGCCCTGCGGTGCGCCCGAGGCGGAAGTAATAGATCTCCTCGTTGTTCACCGGGCATTCGGGCGAATCGTCGTGGCGGTGGGGTGGATATGACGACCAGTTGCCGTCAGGGGTCAACAACTCCACGCACATCAACCGGTCCGCACCGTCGAAGACGCCGGGCGCCATGAAGTTGGTCACCTGGCGGGTCGACGGCCCCGCCCCGCGGACCTCCACGGGGACGCTGCCGGCTTCGACGCGGACCGCCTCGAAGCGCCGCCGGGCACGGGCGGACGGGAGCGCCACCTCCGCACCGCCCGGCGAGGTCAACCTGACCTCGGCTTCGATCGGGACGTATGCCCAGTCGGTGACCCTGGCGAAAACGCTGTCCCGGCCAACGAGGCGCAGCACGCGCCCGCCGACGTGGACCTCGACCCCGCCGGCCAACGGGAGCACTGCCATTTCATCGTTGCAGGTGACGAAGTCGATGCTGCCGCCCGGAGCCAGACGGACCACCCGCAAACCGCTGTAGGACCAGCCCGCCATGTCCGGGGTCAGGTTCACTGCCAGGTCGCCACCGGCCAGGCCCGCGCCCGCCAGTCCCCCGCCTACCAGCGACCCGGCTGGCCAGTGCAGCCGCCGGGCGCCGTCGTTGGCGCGGGTGCCGACCATCTCGCCGGGCCGCGCCGCGGTGCCAGTTTGGCGGGTCGCCACGTCAGGCTCTGTCCGGGTCCGGGACCAGGGCGTCGCGCACCATGGAGCTCAGTTCGGCGGTGGCCGCGATGAACTGGCGCAGTGTCCGCCGGGTCGGCCCGAAGCTGTCGAACTCGGCCACCGAGAGGCCGTCCTCCGACGAGGCGCGCCGGAAGTCCTCGAACCGCCTGGTCAGCTCGTCGACCACCCGGGGCTCGACCGGCTTGTCGATGCGGGGGACGACCGGGATGTCGCTGGCATTGAAGCGCACCTGCCACGCGTACGGTGGGGAGACGACCAGGTCCCCGCCGATCAGTTCGCTCCAGTGCATGTGGTTGCGGAACGCGGCCGACAGGAGACGGATGCGGTAGCCGCGCTCGCGGAACAGGGCATAGGTCTTCTTGAACACCGCCACGCCGGCCCATTCGAGGTAGCCCGGCTCGGTGCAGATCCCCTCCTTGTCGAGCACCACTTTCAGCCAGTCGTCCAACCTGCCGACCATGATCGTGCAAACGGGGCTTATGGAGGCGATCTCTTTGCCTTCGGCTTCGCGGCGCTGCAGCCCCCGCTCCACGGCCTCTGCCACGGCGACGCACTGGGGAAGGCTGAAGCTCACCGTGGCGTTTATGCTCACGCCACGGTAAGTGGCCTCTTCGATTGCCGGGATCCCGGCCGAGGTCACGGGGATCTTCACGATCATGTTCGGGGCCAAGTGGCTGAACCGCACTGCCTGGGCGACCATGGCGCCGGTGTCGCGGAACAGGCGCGGGTCGGTCTGGATGGACAGCCGGCCGTTGCGGCCCGCCTGAGCATCGAAGATCGGCCGCAGGAGAGCGGCCGCGCTTTTCGATATCTCCTCGACCAGCATCCAGCCGATCTGGTCATCTGTGGCGGTGGGGTTCTCCTCGATCAGTTGGCCGAGCACGGGCGCCCACCGGGCCATCTCCTGGTGGAGCACACCGACCACTATCACCGGGTTGCAGGTGGCCCCGACGGCCCCGTTCTCGATCGAGTAGGTCAGCTCGCGGGTGGAGGCTGAGTCGTTCCACAGGCAGGTGGGCGTGGTCTGGGTCATCTCGTGCAAGGGGCTCTTGAACGAGGTCTTGAGAGGTGCTGCGGTTCCAAGGGGCATGGCGTACTCCTGCTTGGGCAGACGGTCGGGTCGGCCCTCGGGCCTCATCTCAGGCCTCATCGCAAGGTGGAGCGGAGGAACGCCATGCTGGCCCGCACGTCCTCGAGCGGGCCTGAGCCTGGAGGCGGTTCGGCGTCGAGGACCGTGTCCTGTTCCATCACGTAGTAACCCTCGTAGCCGACGCCCTCCAAGGCGGCCAGGATGCCGGCGATGCCGACATCGCCCTGGCCCAGCCGCTTGTACATGCCTGCCGCCACCGCCGCCGTGTAGGAGGACGACCCATCCCGGACCCGGGCTGCCATGTCCCTGTCCACGTCCTTCAGGTGCACGTGGACGATCCGTTCCGGCACCTCGGTGGCGAGCGCCAGCGGGTCGGTCCCGCCTATCAGCAGGTGACCGGTGTCCAGGCACAGCGCCACGGTGGAGCCCTCGAGCACGCGGCGTACGTCGTCGGGGCCCTCGACCAGGGTGCCCATGTGGGGGTGCAGGCCCATGGTCACGCCGGAGGCACCGGCCAGTTGGCCGACCGACCCGAGGTTGGCGAGCATTGTGGCCCATCCGGCGTCGTCCAGTTGGAGGGCCTGGTCATAACCCTCCTGGCCGCTCACCGCCGCCACGACCATGACCTCGGCCCCGGCCCCGACCAGGCGGTCCAGGGCGCGTTTGGCCTCCGGGAGCGGGTCGACGGCGGGGTCGTGCAGGACCAGGGTCACAAAACCGCCGACGGCGGTGAGACCGTGCGAAGCGAGCAGCGCGGAACATTCGGCGGGGCCCTCCGGGAGGAAACCGTCGGGGCCGAACTCGGTCGCTGCCACCCCGAGTTCTCTCATCTCCCCCAGGACACGCTCCCGGGAGAGCTGGTGGCCCCAGCCGGGGACCTCGCACACCCCCCATGAAATCGGGGCGGCGGCAATGCGTGCTGCGCTCATAGCCTTACCTCCTCCAAAGTCACGGGACGTTGCTCGCGGCGTGACAGTTCGCACGCCTCGGCCACGTAAGAAGTCTCCAGAACGTCGGCCGGGGGGCACGGGTTGGCGGCGCGCCCGCTCACCACTTCGACGAAAACCTCCAGTTCGGCAATGTAGGCGGCCCGGAACCGTTCCAGGAAGTTGGTGTAGGCGGTACCCGCCGGCCAGGGGACCCCGGGTTCGGCGGATCGAAGCGGTGACCGGTCGTCCAGGCCCACCGAGATGCTGTCTTCCGAGCCGAGCAATTCCAACCGCACGTCGTAGCCGGCAGCGTTGTAGCGGGTGGCGGAGACAAGGGCCAACGTACCGTCGTCCAGGGTGAGGAGCGCTGCCGCCGTGTCGACATCCCTGGCCTGCGCGAAGTAGTCGGCGCCCCGGTTGGACCCCGTGGCGTAGACCACGCTCACCTCCCGCCCGGTGACCCAGCGCACGGCATCGATATCGTGGACGCTGCAATCCCGGAATATCCCGCCCGAGGTGGCGACATAGGCGGCCGGGGGTGGAGCAGGGTCGAGCGTGCTCGCTCGGACGGTGTGCAGCCACCCCAGCTTCTTGGCCTGAACTTGCTCGCGAGCGGAAACGAACCCCGGGTCGAAGCGTCTCTGGAAGCCGATCTGCACCAGGGCACCGCTCTCTTCGACCAGGTCCACGACCTCCTTCGTGCCTGCGACGTCGCCGGCCACGGGCTTCTCGCAGAAGACGGCCGCGCCTGCCTCGGTGGCGGCGCGGATAAGAGGGGCGTGGGTGTCGGTGGGGGTGGCGATGACGATGGCGTCGACACCACCGCGAAGCAGTTCCCCGATGTCCTCGGACCAGGCCACCCCCATTTCGGAGGCGACCTGGCGGGCGCGCCTGGCATCGGTGTCGACGACGGTGAGCTCGTCCACCCCGGCCAGCGAGTGCAGTGTCTCGGCGTGCAGTACGCCGATGCGACCGACCCCGACTACCCCGATCCTCATCGTGGGCCTCCTTTTAGGTCCCTTGGCTAGGCAGCACCGTCGCGTTGGCCTGGCTCGGCCCGGTCAAGTCCCGCTCCGGGCGAGAGCCGGGACATGTCGTTCCCCTGGTTGTTAGAGCGCTCTAATCTTGTCGGGAGCTTTAGAGCGCTCTAATATCTCGGTTGGTGACAGTATGACCGCGCCCCAGGGTTCTGTCAAGGGGACCCGAGAACCTGCCACCCTGGAGGACGTCGCCAGGGAGGCGGGGGTGTCGCGGGCCCTGGTTTCATTGGTGATGCGCCAGAAACCGCAGGTAAGTGAAGAGCGCAGGGCACGTGTCCTCGCCGCTGCGACCAAGCTGGGGTACCGCCCCAACGCCATGGCCCGCTCGTTGGCCAGCCGCCGCAGCAGCACGGTAGGAGTGTTGCTCAACGACCTGCACAACCCCTTCTTTGCTGAGATCACCGATGGTATAGAGCAAGTTGCGCGACGCCGGCGTTACCGCGTCCTACTCAGTACAGGGGGCCGGAGCCGGGCACGTGAAGAGGCGGCGCTGGAGGCGTTCTTGGAATCCCGTGTCGACGGCTTGATACTCGTCAGCACTCTCCTGCCCGAGGCCAAGATCAGCCAAGCCGCCAACCTGGCCCCGGTGACGCTTGTGAGCCGGACCTCGACGTTGCCCACGGTCGACAGCGTTCTCACCGATGACGTGCACGGGGCCGAGCTCGCGGTCGCCTACCTGATCGAATTGGGGCACCGGCGGATCGCCCATATCGACGGCGGCCGGAACCCCAGCTCGGGGCCGCGAAGGCAAGGCTATGAGCGGGCCATGGGCACGGCCGGGCTGGAATGCCTGGTCGTCCCCGGCGACTTCAGTGAAAGCGGTGGGGCCGAGGCTGCCGAAAGGCTGCTCGCCCTCCCGGAGCTCCCAACTGCCGTGCTCGCCTCCAACGACATGGCGGCGGCCGGGGTCATGGACCGGCTGGTGGAGGCCGGGCTCTCGGTCCCCGCCGACATCTCGGTGGTGGGATATGACAACACGTCCCTGGCTCAGATGAGGCAGGTGAACCTAACGACCGTGAACCAGCCGCGCGCGGAGATGGGCCGCCTGGCCATGCAAGCCGTCCTGGAGCGCATCGACGGTCGACGGACGGAGGCGGTCTCCCACGTGACCACCCCGACACTGGTTATCCGGAGGTCCACCGGTCCCGTGCCGCGCAGGCGGTCGGCACATCGGTACACGGCACGCTCTGTCCCTCCTGCGGTCGCGTCCCGGGGCCTTATGGTCACCCCCGCCGGCGGCTCGGCGGCTTCCTAGCGGAGATCAAGCTGGCAATCGAGTAACCCGCCCTGTGGCGTCTGCCCGAAAAGACGGTTGACATGGACCGGGCCAAGATGTTAGCGTTCTCATTGCCAGTCTTGGAAGACCCAGCTGGCTTAGGAGGGTTGCGGGTGGGATCGCGCCACTGACAAGCGACATCATGCCAGCATCTATGGGACATCGTGATGGCAGCGTTCACATCGTCAGTTGCGCCAAGCTCACCCTCAGCATGCAACGTTAGGGGCAGCTCTCATATGAGTGTGGGGCCGGCGCCAGTCGGGGTTCTCTTGGATCCTCCCCCTCGGCTGGCGCTGTTGCATGCAGGCCCGATCGGCAAAGCCTTGGTCAAGCCGACCGCGCTGTGACAGCTGTTACAGCCGTGGTCCCGGTTGGCCTTCGTTGGCCCTTCGGGGGTAGAACGTGCCATGGAACTCTCCCAACCTGTGCGTAGCGCGCTCACATCCGGCCACCTCGCGCACCTGGTAACGGTGGAACCCGACGGGTCACCGCAGGTGACCGGTGTCTGGGTCGGATTGGAGGGCGACGAGATCGTCGCTGCCCACCTCGGCTTGGCGCGCAAGGTTGCCAACATGCAGCGAGACCCGCGTGTTGCCCTCTCGATGGAGACCGGGGGCTGGGTCGCGGAAGGAGTGGCCGAGTACCTGGTCGTTTACGGGACGGCGCGAATCGCCGAAGGGGGCGCGCCCGAACTCCTGCAGCGCCTCGCCCACGTCTACGCGGGGCCAGGTGCCAAGTTCCCGACCACGGACAACCCGCCTCCCGGTTACGTAACCCGGATCACCCCGCTACGGGTGGGCGGTGTTGGCCCGTGGCGGACGTGACGCCTGTGCATATGTATCAGCATTCCGCTCGTGGGTCGCTGTAGCTCTTCGAGAAGAGGTCGACCGTTTTCGAGGTAATGCTCCAAATGGCGATCTGGGCCTGCAGGTACGCGTGGCCCGAAACGGTCAGATAGAAGGCCGAGCACGGCAGCCCGGCTACTATCGCGCCCGTTCTCTGGCCGAGCGCGACGATAATGTCGCCGTAGCCGAGGACGTTCAGGAATGAGAAGCCTGGCCCGATCCCCACTTTCATTTGCGCCGCAACTTCGACTGCAGCGGACGACAGGGTCATCGAGGACTGGTTGGTCACGAAATTCCCCTTGACCGTCTCGGGGCTCGAGGCAGCCGCGTCTGTACCGCCTGACTCGGTTACGGTCTCGGTGCCACCGTAGGTCAACTTCTCGCCCCCGCGCACAACGGAGTTCTTGCTCGACAGGGCCACATTTATGAGCAGGGCGAACGAGACCTTCAGCGACATCGGGACAATGCCTATAGCGAAAGGAACGTTGAACGACATCGGCAGGCGGAGGACAGGAAGTTTGAACGAGCCTGTCTTGGGGTCAAGGATCTGGTAAGTGATACTGACGCCGCCGCTCGACAGGAAGCTGAACTGGCTGCGCACGTTCCGGCCGTTGACGATGTCGAAGTTACCGGAGGCCTTCGCCTTCGCGATGTAACCCGACAGGGTGGCCTCCATGGTCAACCCGCCCGCGCTATTGCACGCTTTGCCGGTGACAAACGACGCTCCTACGCACCCCTTGAGTTGCCAGTTGAGCTGGGACGGCGTTGGGGAGACCTTGATGCTGTAGGAGAAATCACCTGGCCCCTTGCCGCTGTACGTGACGCCGACATTGGGGACAGCGGGCTTGGCTGCCCCGCTCAGGGCCAGTTGCGGGCGGAGGGAGCTAGCCAGGGCGGGGGCGTCGGACAAGGGCGCCCCGGGCTCGAGGGTGCCGAACACGTTGGTAAAGTTAATAGGCTGGGAAAAACTGATATCCGCGGTATTGAAAATGTCGGTGAGCGCGGCCGGCCGGGTCGCAACGGTGAGGCGGGATCCGGAATGGCTCACCGAGACGACAACGCCTACTGCGTCGCCTTGCAGCAACATGACCTTGCCCGGTGCAAGTTGGTTCAGGGTGCCAGCAGGGCTCTTGAAGACGAAGGTGTTGCCGTCAACTGAGGTGCTGACAAGATCGGCCGCTACCGTCGCCGCGCTGACCACAACGACGTTCGGAGCCATCGCTACCTGGGGGGTGAGGGCGTCGGACTGCGCGCTCGCCAAACTCGCGACATTGGGACGGATAATGCTGGGCGGCGACATCGCCAGCGACGGCTGGGCGAACGCGACCTGAACAAACACGATGGCTGCTATTGCCGCCGCTGACCTGGGCTTTTGCATGCCCGGAACCTATCACCGCCATTGCAGGCCTACCAGCCAGGTTGGGGCTCGTCAGCGCCTCCGGGCCACGCTGGGCCCGGAGGCCGGGACGGGTCTGCCTCAGGGCTGCAGTTTACCATCCCGAGCTTCGGCTCCTCGGCCACAGCATGCACGACCTCACCCAGAGGTTGCCGCGAGGACATCTTGCTCCGGCAACGGCCAGGTGGCCTAACGGCCCGCGGGGATTGGGACCAATAGCCCTATCAATAGGGCCATTGGTCCCAATCAAAGCGCACCGTCCCCGCCGAGCAGTTGTACCGAGAGATTTGAGCAACAGGCCCCGCCGGCCCAGAGCCGGGCGGCACCCAAGGAGGAACTGAAGTTGTTTAAGAAGCTGAGCATCGTGGCGCGCATGGTGCTGGTGTTCGGGACCATGGTCGTCCTTGTCGTCGTGGCCAGCGCCGTCGGGTTCGCCTCCGCCGGATCTCACGGCAGTTCGCGGCTGCTCATAGCCCTGTTCGGGGCGCTTGGCGTGGCTGTGGCTGTGACCTCGGCGTTCTGGCTGATCAGGTCGATCGGCAGGCCCATAGCTGAGGCCATAGTTGTGCTCGAGGCCTCCGCCAATGGCGACTTGACCCAGCGGGCCACCGTCAGGGGAGGGGACGAGCTCAGCCAGATGGCCGCTGCGCTCAACAAGCAGCTGGAGGCCCGCCGCAAGCTCGTGATGTCCATCATGGAGCACGCCGGCACCATGGCGAGCGCTTCGACGGAGCTGTCTGCGGTCGCCCACCAGCTGGACAGCAACGCCGAGGAGACCACGGGCCAGGCCACCATGGTGGCCGCGGCTGCCGAACAGGTCTCGGCCAACGTCAACACGGTCGCAGCGGGTGCCGAGGAAATGTCTGCTTCCATCAAGGAGATCGCCCGCTCGGCCAGCGACGCCTCCCACATCGCCAGCGAGGGCGTGGAGGTCGCCCAGGCGACCACTGGCACAGTCACCAAGCTCAGCGCCTCGAGCGCCGAGATCGGTGAAGTGGTGAAGATGATCACCTCGATCGCCCAGCAGACCAACCTGCTGGCGCTCAATGCGACCATCGAGGCCGCCCGGGCTGGCGAGGCGGGCCGGGGTTTTGCCATCGTCGCCAACGAGGTGAAGGAGCTGGCCAAGGAAACGGCCAAGGCCACCGAGGACATCGCAGGCAAGGTCGGCGTGATCCAGGAGGACTCCAAGGCAGCCGCCGACGCCATCGCCCAGATCGACCAGATCATGCAGAGGATCAACCAGGCCCAGGCCACCATTGCGTCGGCGGTCGAGGAACAGACGGCCACGACCAGCGAGATCGGCCGCAGCGTCAGCGAAGCGGCAACCGGCTCAGGCGAGATCGCCCAGAACATCGCCTTGGTGGCCACCGCGACCCAAGGCACCACAGCGGGCGCTCAGACCGTCCAGCAGGCGGCCCAGGACATGTCCCGCACCGCCTCTGAGCTGCAGGGGTTGATGGCCGGCTACAAGTACTGAGCCTTGGCCCCATGGCTCAGAACCTCACGTGCCCCGGTTCAAGGACATCATGGGGGCTTCGGCATTTGCAGTCCGCCCTGAGGCAGGAGCCGCCGACAGCGATTAGCGTCTCGCAGAATATCTCGAGGGCCTCCCAGCGTGGCTGAAAACCCCAAATCCAGCAATTTTGCCCTCATGTCCCGCCCCATGGAAAAACGTTCAGTGTGATGCCCGTTCTCGAAAGAACTTTCAAGCCAGTCGTAAAAGCCGGCCAAACCGGTCCGGGCTTGAAGGGGAAGCTCAGCCCGCTGGCGGGGGGCACGGTGGAGTCGCGTTGGTATGGCGGCACCGCGCGCGGCGCGCCGGACGGGCTGATCCCCCAAGCTGATTGTGCCGGCGCGCTAAACCTTAAGTGTGCAGTTTGCCGGCCGGTACTCAACAACGACTGCGGCGGTGGCCTCTAGGCGCTGCGAACGGCCAAGGTTACGCGCTGTGACCAGAGGTAGACGATGCGTGAACCCACGCGCTTAGGAGTTCCACGGCAAACAGAGGGCGGCGGGGCGCTGCACGCGCAACGGCAGGTGTCGGTCGTGCTCTTGTTGATCGCCGTGGTCACATTGGCCGTCCTGCCCGTTGGTTCTGCCCGGCTCGGCGCCCAGCCCAGCTTCGTCTCGGCAATGCTCGCCCTTGTCGCCTGTTTCGACCTCATGAGCGCCCTGTTCCTGCTGGGCCAGTTCCTCGACACGGGCGACCGGGTCGTTTTGCGATTGTCGTGGGCCTACGTGTTCTCCCTCGTGGAAGTAGATACTTATGGCGCAACGCTCCCGGGCGCCTTCACGGGCCGCCCACCCTTCGCACTTAACCCCTCCACCGCTGCGTGGATCTGGGTGGTGTGGCAGGTCGGCCCAGCGGTGATCCTGGCCATCGCCCTCGCTCCAAGGCGCCCCGGGCTAAGGCGCCCGGTCCCGGCGGCCCTTCGTCGTCGGACCATGTGGCGGTCGCTCATGACCTGCGCGGCCGTGGCCGTCTCATGCACCGCGGCGCTGTGCCTGCTGGCTTGCTACCTCCCGGTGCTAATGCGCGGCGACGGCCTGAATACCAGGCACGCCGGGCCGTTCCTGGTGCTGGTGGTCGCGCTGGCGACCATGCTGTCGTGGCTCGGCGCCCGTAGTCGGGCCGGGCCGGAAAAATGGGCTGTGGTAACGGCAGGGTCAAGTTTGGGTTATGTCGTCCTCACGTTCACGGTGCACTATCGCTTCAGCGCCGGGTGGTACGCCGGAATGGTTCTCACCGTTGCTGCCTCGGCCGCCGTAATGCTGGCCCTGTTGGGCGAGTTCAGGGCGATGAAGGCTGATCTCGCCCAGGAGGGAGAGCAGCTGAGCGCGGCATTGCAGCAGGCGGTGCAGCTGCAACGCGTCCAAAGGACGTTGCTGGACAACATGGTGGACGGGGTGGAGTTCCGTGGGCCAGACGGCGACCTCGTCGTGTCCAATCTTGCCGCCCCGGAACTCCTCGACATGAGTGTCGAACAGATGGCCGGCCTGGTCCCACCAGGGCCTGGTTGGAAGGCAGCCCGACCAGACGGGAGCGAATGGGCGCCGTTTGCCAGCTCCACGATGGATGCCGTCCGCACTGGCCTCAGGCACCGCGGTGAAGTCGTGGTGGTGTCGACCCGGGACGGCCGCTCCCGTTGGCTCCGCGCCAACAGTGTTGTCGTTCGCGACGCACATGGTTCGATCGAAGGTGTGGTCACGACCTTTACCGATGTCACTGACACCTACGGCGAGGAAGCGCGGCTTGCTCAAGAGAACCAAACCAAGCGTGAGCGGGTCGAACGAGTTCTCCACGGGCACGAGCCGTGCCTCCGGGTCGTGTACCAGCCCATAATTGACCTCCTAAGTCGCCAACTGATGGGTTTTGAGGCGCTATCCCGCTTTGTGTCCGGCACGCCTGACGAGTGGTTCTCTGACGCTGCCGCCGTGGGCCTCGGGGTCGAACTGGAACTACATGCCCTGCGCATGGCCTTCGTCAAGCATTACAGGGTGCCAGAGGGCGCCTACTTATCCGTCAACGTGTCGCCCCAGACGGTTGTGTCACCGTTGCTAGCCGATCTTCTGGAGGGCTCGCCCTGCGAGCGGATCGTCCTGGAGATCACCGAGCACGTCGGGATCGAGGACTACGGCACCCTTTCCCGTTCGCTTGAACGGCTGCGTTCCAGAGGTGTGCGGATTGCCGTTGACGACGCCGGGGCTGGGTATGCCAGCCTGCGCCACGTGCTCAACATGCGGCCTGACATCATCAAGCTCGATGTAGGCCTCACGAGGGGCATCGACGCCGACCCGGTCCGCGAAGCCCTGGCCGTTGCTCTTGCCAGCTTTGGTGAAAAGATCGGGGCCGTGCTTGTCGCAGAGGGTATCGAGACCCAGAGCGAGCTCGAGGCACTTGTGCGTATTGGGCTGCGGCACGGTCAGGGTTACTACTTGGGCCGGCCGGCCGACCTGCCATGGTGCGTCCCGGCAGAAAACATCCCCAATTGCGGTCCACCAACAAGCGGTCGCGGCACAGGAGAAGCCTAAGGGCTGCCGCCGCGGATCAGGGCCGGCGGTCCTTGCCAGCCCGGGCCACAGGCCTGAGGATCCACCTGCGGCGGCCGCTCGGGCCCTATCCTTGGCGCACGGGCGAGCATTTGGATGGTGGTTTTGGTGAACGATCTCGACGACGTGCGACGGCGGCTCGACTCACTGGTCAAGCTCCGCTTGGAGGACTCCCTCAACACGGTGCTCCAGGAGGAGTACCGGGTGCTCTGTGAGCGAGAAAGGAAGCTATTGGCTGTTAAGCGGGTCGCCCCGCCAGGTTTGGCGCGGCACCTGACGGCCATGAGAACTGGTCCGTGAGGACTGTCAGCAGAGCCCTTTCGGTGTTGCCAGCTTCACCGCCGGCCGCGGCGTCCCGCCCACAGTTACTCGGCCGAGGTATCGGCGAAGTCCCAGGCTCGTACCTGGCCGGGTTCCAGCCGGATGACGGTGTCGTCCAGCGCTGACTCGGCGTAGGCTTGCCCTTCTACAGTTCCCAGGTACCTGGAGGCGATGCGCCTGGTTGTCTCGGGGACGCGGTCTTGGTTGAACGTGGCTCGGGTTGTCAATTCGACGCCACGGTATGGCGGGCTCGACTCGGCTATCAGAAGGACCGCTCGTGGGTCACGGCGCAAGTGGCACAGCTTGATACCTGCGGCGGAGGTGCACACGTTGAACCCTCCATCGCGGTACTCGTGCCACACCGGGGAAAGCAAGACGGTCCCGTTGCTGCGATAGGTGGCCAGCACGGCTACGAGGGGCAAGTCGACGAGGTCCCCCAGATCGGCGATCGTCAGGTCCCTGCGCACAGAATTGGAGCCTACCCCCCGGTGCCCCCCGTGCCTTGACCTTGTCGGGCAGCAGGCGCACTCACACCGAACGGGGTGAGGCGGTCGATGACTTCAAGACAGGCCCGGCTGTTGTGATAGGGGCATTTCCACGTGTCGACCTTCTTCTGAGAATTATCGGGCACACCGTTGCGGTCGACTCTCCAGAACCATTCGCCGTAGCGGTGGTCGACCAAGTACCTATCTATGTAACCCCAGGTGCGCGCCGCCGCGTTGAGGTACGCACGATCGCCACTCAGCTGGAAAGCGTTCACGAACGCCACAACAGCCTCGGCTTGAGGCCACCAGTGCCGGCTGTCGTCGACCGCGCCCGAGCCGTGACTTTCATAGAGCAAGGAGCCGTCGGCTGCCACACCTTCTCTGATAACGGCGTCCACCATGCGCAGTGCCATGGCCCTGGCCCGCCCAAGGCGGTCGGGAGTGCCCAAGATTTCGGCCGCTTCCACCTGTAGCCAGCTCCCCTCGACATCATGGCCGTAGGAGGTGACGTCCGACTTCGGGCCCCAATCCTCGTCGAAGTAAAGGCGAAAATGTGCCGTTCGCGGGTCGAGGACCTTGTCCGCCAGGATGTCAGCCACAAGGGCCAGGCTTGCCCGGATCTCCGGCCGCGGCGAAACGGCGAAAGCGTTGGTGTATGCCTCCAAAATATGGAGGTGCGTGTTCATCGATTTCTTTTCGTTGGGGTCACTGTCGCCCAGCCGCATGTCCGGCTCGGTCTCCCAGTCCCGGGTGAACGCTTCAAGGTAGCCGCCGTACAAGGGCTCCCGTGCCCTTTCGACAATGTTGTGCTGGTCCCTCACCAAGGGCAGCGCTTCTTGGCGCCCAGTGGCCCGCGCGTACTCTGCCAGGCCGTACAGTGCGAACGCTTGGGCGTAAGTTAGCTTTTTCGTGTTCAGGGGCCTGCCGGTGGCATCGACCGAGAGGTAATAACCGCCATATTCAGCGTCCCAAAAGAACTCCCGGAGGTAATTGAAGGCGCGGTCTGCCATCTCACGGTACCCCGCTCGAGGCTCGTGCCTGTAAGCTCTGGAGAATGTCCACAGGATGCGGGCGTTGAGAACAAGCCCTTTGGGCGCGGTCTCATCAACTACCAGGTCATTGGTTATCGAACTGTAGAAACCGCCGTTGGTCGGGTCAGGGGTGCGGAGCTGCCAGAAATCGAGTATCTTAGCGAGCTCCTTTGTCGCCGAAGCCACCAGTGCCCGGGCTGTGCCGATGCCCTCGCCCATCACGCCTCCCCGACGGGCCCGCTGTGCACCGCTCCTGCGCCTTTCGTGGTCACGGGCTTTGGTGAGGTTGAGGTGGCACGGTCAGGTGCCATGGTTACCCCCGCCCCGGTGGTGGGCTCGGGCCGGTTGGCGAGGGCGTAGACCTCGGAGCCGTCCACCGTTTCCTGCCTGAGGAGCAGCTGTACAAGTTTGTCGAGCACGTCCCGGTGCTCCTTCAGGACTGAGACCGCCGTTTCTTCGGCTTCGCGGAGCAAGCGTGAGACCTCTGCGTCTATGTTTGCCTGGGTTTGCTCGGCAAATGGCCGGCTCGAGAGCTCGCTCCCTCCGCCGCCGAGGAAAACCGAACCCCCGGTCGGGTAACCCACGGGCCCGAGGACCGGCGAGAGCCCGAACTCGCGTACCATCTTGGTTGCCAGCTCGGTGGCCTTGGCGAGGTCGTTGGCTGCACCAGTCGAACCTTGGCCGAGCACCACCAACTCCGCGGCCCGGCCCCCGAGGCAGACCGCCAGGGTGTCGTGAAGGTAGTCTTCACCGTAGAGGTGACGTTCGACGAGGGGGAGCTGCTCGGTGACGCCCAGCGACTGCCCGGCCGGGAGGACGGTCACCTTGGCGATCGGGTCCGCCCGGTCCGAGTACGCGCCGACAAGGGCGTGGCCGGCTTCATGGACGGCGACGGAGTGCTTCTCCTCTGCCAGCAGCACGTTCGAGCCTTCACGCCGGCCGAGGATGATGCGGTCACGGGCCTCGTCGAAATCTGTTGCCGAAAGAACGTCACGGTTAGCCCGCACGGCGACGATTGCCGCCTCGTTGACCAGGTTGGCCAGGTCGGCCCCGGAAAAACCGGGAGTCCCTCTGGCGACGACATCCAGGTCCACGGTGTCGTCCAGCCGCTTGTCGCGGCAGTGGGCCCGGAGGATGGCCAGGCGCTCAGCCAGGTTGGGGAGCGGGATGGTGACTTGCCGGTCGAACCGGCCCGGCCTCAACAAAGCGGGGTCAAGGATTTCGGGACGGTTGGTGGCGGCCAGGACGACTATCCCGGTCGCCGGGTCAAAGCCGTCCATCTCGGCGAGCAGCTGGTTCAGGGTCTGTTCCCGTTCGTCGTTCGCCACGATGGCACCGGCCCCACCGCGGCGCTGACCGATGGCGTCGATCTCGTCGACGAAGATGATCGCCGGCGCGCGCTTGCGAGCCTCTTGGAAAAGGTCGCGGACCCGCGCTGCCCCCACGCCGACGAACATCTCGACGAAGCTCGACCCCGTGACCGAAAAGAACGGCACTCTTGCCTCGCCCGCTACAGCCCGGGCGAGAAGTGTTTTGCCGGTGCCGGGAGGCCCGATCATCAGGATGCCGCGCGGTGCCACGGCGCCCACCCGGGCGTAGCGCCCGGGGTGCTGGAGGAAGTCGACGACCTCGCGGATCTCGAGCTTGGCGCCCTCGTAGCCGGCCACGTCAGCGAAGGTTGTAGCCGGTCGTTCTTCGTCGAAGACCTTCGCCCTGGACCGGCCCGCCCCGAACACGCCTGGCAGCCGTCCTGTCCCCCGCTTGGAGAGGCGCCACCAGAAATAGCCCAAGATGAGGAACGGGGCCAGCAGGATCAGCCACGACAGCACCTCGGAACCGAAGGAAACACCGCTTGTGTCCGCTGTGACCTGGACCTTGTCCCTTTGCAACTCGTCGAGGAACGCCTGACCGGCCTGTGGCGGGATCGCCGTGGTGTACTTGTTGCCGTTGGACAGGGTGCCGGTGGCGCCCCCGTTCGTAGCGAGAGTGACCGTCTTCACCTTGTGAGCGGAGACGTCGCCCAGGAACTGGGAGTAGTTGAGCGTGACCGGGCCCTTGACCTCGGTGGCCGGTAGGACGAAGTACAGCCCGATGAAGATCGCCAGTGCGATGACCCAGAGGTAGTGGCGCCATGCAGGGGGCGGGGGCGGGGCCGTAGGGACGCCCCTGTCTCTCGTCGGTGGGGAACTCGCCTGCTTTGTCATGGGCTGACGCCTCCAAGTTGTGTGCACCCAAGTCGTCTGCACGGCCCGGCCCGATGTCGAGCCTTGTGCCGGTCGTGGCCTTCGGGGGATCGCTCGTCATCTTCGCGCAAGGGCCCTGGTCGCAACAGGGCCCGTAACCGAGCGGTCCGAGCAACGCGACATGACCGTAGCCGGGCTGTCAGGCCACACCGGGGCATCAGCCGGACTACCTGAGGACTACCTGTCCTAGTTCAGTAGGCTGCCCTCTCCTAGACATTCGTTAGTGCCGTAAGGCCTGGGGGGACTTTGATGAAGTGGGCGCTGGTGTGGGCAAGCGGGCTGGTCTTGGCGGCCACGATCGGGACAGGCGGTACCGCACAGGCTGCGTACCTGCCGGTCGCCACCTCGGCGCAGTGGGCGCTGAGCACGTCGTACTCACCCGTGCCGGAGTACCTCGAGGGTGTCGCCTGCACGCCCACTGGGCCCACGGCCTCATGTGAGGCGGTCGGGTTTGCTGCCGAAGGGGCTTCCGTACTGTCCAGTGCGAACGGCGGCCAGACGTGGGCCGCCCAGGTGCCCCCGCCGAGCGCGAACGAACTCGAGGCGGTCTCGTGCGCATCGGCCGCCCAGTGCGTGGCGGTGGGGAACAGCTACAGCTACGTGCCAGGGGAGGAGAGCGGCTCCGTGGTCACCACCACCGACGGTGGAGCATTGTGGGTAGCGCGCATCGTGCCGGCCGGCATCATGGACCTGAGCGGGGTCTCCTGTCCATCGCTCGAGGTGTGCGAGGCCGTCGGTGTGTCGCAGGAGGGCGCACCGGTCATCCTGGCGAGCACAAACGGGGGTGTGGCCTGGAGCGAACAGGCGGCCCCGGCCGGTACCCTCGAGCTGTCCGGGGTGTCCTGCTCGTCGCCCTCCGCCTGCACCGCAGTGGGCTCAACGACCACTGACGCCGGGCTGATCATTGCTACGACTGATGGCGGCGCCCAGTGGGCGGCACAGGCGGCACCGGTCGGGCCGACCCAGTACTCCGGGATCGACTGCCTCGCGTCCAGTTCCACCTGCGTCGCAGTAGGCACCGAGTACACCCGGGCGGACGAAGGGTACCCGGTCGCCGTCGCCGCCTCGACGACCGACGGGGGAGGGATCTGGACGGCCGGCACCGTGCCGGGCGGTACCGCCCAACTTTTCGGGGTGAGCTGTGCCAGCACGTCGGGCTGTGAGGCGACGGGCGTGTCCGACCTCGATGCCGGTCTCGTCCTGAGCACCTCGACGGGGGGGTCTTCGTGGGCGACCCAGACCGTCCCCTCCGGCGTGTCGGGCTTGCCTGCGGTGTCGTGCGCGTCGGCCAGCGACTGTGCCGCTGTCGGTTTCAGCCACACCACCAACTACTCGGCGGCCCTTGTTGCCACTGCCAACGGCGGTACCACTTGGTCGTTGGAGGCCGCACCGGCGGCGATCTCCACACTCTCCGCAGTCAGCTGCGCCGATCCCGGTGACTGCATGGCCGTGGGCTACAGCGCCCCTGACCAGGGTGCCGCGGTCTCTACTGACAGCGGTGCGGCGTCATGGGCCACGGAGAGCCTCCCGACGGGGGTGTCGGACCTCTACGGCGTCAGCTGCCCCCAGGCCGCCGACTGCGTTGCCGTCGGCGACTCCCCCCAAGGAGCCGCCATCGTCGGCACGGTCGACGCGGGCGCATTATGGTCCCTGGAGCCTGTGCCCGCAGGGGCCTACGTGCTGAGCGCGGTGGCCTGCCCAGCCAGCACCGCGGACTGCACCGCCGTCGGCTATACCACCCCCCCGACCGGGCCGAGCGCGGCCGTGGTCTTGACGACCACCGATGGGGGCGCCACGTGGTCGATGCAGACGGTGCCTCCTGGCGTGACCGCTCTGTACGGGATCGCCTGCGCCCAAGCCGTAACCGACTGCACCGCTGTCGGGACTGCTGGTGCGGGGGCGGCCATCGTGGCCACGACCGACGGGGCCACCTGGTCAGCGCAGTCCGCCCCAGCCGGGGTGTCGGTACTCCGTGGGGTCGCCTGCCCCGCCCCAGGTACCTGCGATGCCGTCGGCTGGTCGGCGGGGACAGGCTCCTACAGTGCGACGATCGTGGTTACGGTCAATGGTGGGGCCACCTGGTCGGCGCCGGCTGTGCCGGCGGGGGTGGCCCAGCTGACCGCTGTTAGCTGCGTCTCGGTGACCAGTTGCGAGGCGGTCGGGACGCTGGCGTCGGGGGTCATTGCTGTGGTGGTGACCGTTGACGGAGCCACCTGGTCGGCGCAGGCGGCGCCGACCGGCGCCGCCACGATGGCCGGCGTCTCCTGCGCCGCGGCCGCCACGGAGCTCTGCGTCGCTTCCGGGGCGGCAGTCCCGGGCGGGGCCGTGCTGGTCGATTATTCCGCCACCACCCCGGCCGGCGCGACCGGGGCGAAGCCGGTCCTAGCGCGGGTGCCGAACATCATGGCCAAGCGAGCCGTCGTTGCCAAGCGCGCCGTCACTACCCCGGCCGCGCCGGCCCGTGGCCTGGTGAGCCAGCCAACCGCCTCCGACGCCGACTGGACCGCCTACCTCGACGGCGGGGAGCACAGCTCGTACAATGCCGCGGCCACGGCCATAACCCCGGCCGACGAGCCCAGCCTACAGTTGGCATGGCGCTGGGTACCCCCGGCCTCGCCCAACGCCGGCCCGAGCCAGTTCCTGGCCAGCCCGACCGTGTCCGATGGGGTGGTCTACATCGGCTCGAGCGACGGTTATCTCTATGCCGTCGACGAGGCGACTCAGGCGACCCTGTGGTCGGACTTCCTCGGTCTCGTTTTCGCGACACCCTCCTGCGGCGGGGCCGCCCAAGGCTTCACTTCCACCGCCACCGTGGCCCCCAACCCGGCAACGGGCCAGATGACCGTTTACGACAACGCCGGGAACGGCTGGCTGTACGCCATCGACGCCGCTACCGGGGCCGTCGAATGGAAGGCCCTGGTCGATGTCCCCGGGCGGGCCGTGAACGACTACTACTCCTGGGGCTCGCCGCTGGTGGCCAACGGCCGGGTCTACGTCGGCATCTCCTCGGACTGCGACGAACCCCTGGTGCCTGCCGGGCTGGTCTCGTTCAACCAGTCCACCGGAGGCCAGCTCGCCTGGTGGGACAGCCTTCCGGCAGGCGAGATCGGTGCCAGCGTGTGGAGTTCGCCGGCGGTGGCCCCAAACGGCGACATCTTCACCGACACAGGCAATGGACCGGGCAATGTGCAGAACTTCTGGGCTGAGTCCATCCTGCGGCTCGACCCCGACACCCTCCAGCTGCTCGACGGGTGGCAAGTGCCCCTCAGCGAGCGTATCGGTGATGGTGACTTCGGCAGCTCGCCGACCATGTTCACTGCCGACATCAAGGGAACGGAGACGCCCATGGTCGGGGCGTGCAACAAGAACGGGTTGTTTTATGCCTTCGCCCAGGACGACCTGAGCGCCGGCCCAGTGTGGTCAGACCAGTTCATCGAGAACAGCACCTACGGCAACGAGTGCGACGCCGCCCCGACCTGGAACGGCACCGACCTGATCGAGGGCGGTGGCGGTCTCGCTACGATCAACGGCACCAAGTACCCCGGCTCGGTGCGGGCCCTCGACCCAGCCACCGGCGCTGTGCTGTGGCAGACCGGGATGGTCGGCCCGGTCATCGGCAGCACGGCCGAGGACGGTGGCGGGGTGGTTACGGCGTCGACTTGGGGCGCCGAGAAATCCCTCAACGGGTCGGAGCGGAGCCAGACCGGCGTCTACCTCTTGAACGCCGCCACCGGAGCCATCCTCGGGCTCATCCAGACCGGGGCACAGCAATTCGGCCAGGGCGTGTTCGCTGGTGACGAACTGATCGCCGCGGCCCAACTGAAGCCTCCCTTCGGGCTCTCTGCGTACAAGGTGCCCGGCACCTGAGCCAGGTCCTTGGCCTTCGAGCCGACGTCCCCCGCCGGTCGCCATTGCGGAGCCCTGCGCTGTTCGGCGGGTGACCGGCGCTGCCCCGCCGAGTTAACCGGCGCTACCCCACCGAGTTGACGAGGTGAGCGCAGGCATGCAGGTGACCGCTCTCAGCGGACCGCGCGGATGGCGAAATGTTGGAGCGCGTTGTCCTGGAGGATCATGTGCCCGTCGGGTGCCTTGTTCCAGAGCTTCCAGACCGGCTTGAACTGGAAGTGCGAGCCCGGGATGAAGTTGACGAGCGTGCCGGCATTGCTGGCGCCGGAGCTGGATGCCACCTGGAGTGACGGCCAGCGGGCAACGTTTAGGCCGCCGCCTACCACGGAGTTCTGGCCGTCGGTCAGGTACCGATCGTTCCCGACGTCGAAGGCCTGGGGCCAGCCGGAGTCACCGGCAGTGGCCAAACCGCCCCATACCAGCTCGAACACGAGCCGGCCCGACGGTGGGACCACGACGTTGGCCAAAAGGGCGTTGGTACCAAGGTCGACGGGGGCGGGCCACACATCGACGACGCCGTTGTCCCCGCAGAGGACGGCCACCCCGCGCCCGCCGTAGATGGCGTTGGCCGTCAGCCCCGATACGGTCACAACGGGCGCTCCACCGCCTCCCTCGTCGACGGCGGTGATCTCGTAAGGCCCGCCGGTCACCCCCGAACCTCTGGCCGCGCCGATCCGAAGGGAACCCCCGGGGGCCAGAGGAAGGTTTACGGGGGTGATCGGGCCGGCAAGTGTGAGCGTGGCCGATGTCCCCGAGACCGTCAGCGCCGAAATCTGCGCGCCCTGCCAGATGCCCTGGGTAAGCCAGCTGCCGTCCTTGACGGTCGCCCACACCCCTAGGTTCGGGTTGAACCAGTAGTCGTTCGGGTTTGGGTTGGCGGGCGCCTTGTTGCCAACCGTGTAGGTACTGGAGGGGCCGAGTTTGCCTGCGTTGAAAGTCTGCTCGAACAGCGTGGCTGTCATGTCGGCGACCCGCCACGCGGTGCCGTCGGACCACAGCTTGAAGAAATGCCCTGCCGCGGCGAGGCCGATCCTCGTCGCGGTGCCGTCGATCGTCTGGCCGCTGTGCGCCTCGAAGTACACGATGTTGCTGGACGTGTCGTTGCTGGCCCTGAAAAGCCAGAGTTCCGAACCGGGACATTTGGCGGCATCAGGCAGGGTCTTGGTGAAAGAGCCCTTAGCGGCACTGAACGTCAAGACGGCGCGGTACTCGGGTGCCTCGATAGCGGTCCCCGAATGTGCAGGGTCCCGCAGCGTGCCCACCACGGCCAAGCCCCCGCTCTCCCTGACCAGTGGGACCGACGGTTTGGGCTTGGCGCTGGCGGCAGCAGTGCCCACACCAATCGACTCCGCGAGCGCTGAGGCGCCGGCGGCCGCCATGCCGGCGGCGGCCACGCCCCCGATAAGCGCCCGGCGACTGATCCCAGCGCCAACCTGCGCTCCTGTTTCCCCCGACACCTTCCGCTTCCTGGTCACGGTCCGCCTAGGAGGAGTGCCAGGTGCTCGTGAAGGACATGCCGGTGCTGTTGAGGCCCGACGGCGAGGCCTTTACCGTCCCGCCGGACGTCTCCATCGTGATGCTGTTGTTGTCGGAGAACGACGAGATCGGCCCGAAAGCTCCGTTGCCTGTGGCCTGCGCCCCGACGAAGGTGACGGAGCCGAAGTCGGTCAACGGGAGCACCCGGCAGACGATTATCAGGCACTCCGACGGCGCTTCCGCCACCCACTCGGCGGACGCGTCGGTCGCCACAGTTGAGGATTGCGTGGTCTGGAAAGTCCAGCGGACTCCCCCGGAAGCGGCGGTGTCCCGCATGGCCAGGGTGTACTGGCTGCCGTTCGCCACGACCCGGGCCGCGAGGTGGTCGCCCGGTGTGACCGGGTAGCTCGATTTACTCAGGGTGACCGACGCGGCGGGGTACATCTCGTACCACGCGTAGTAGGACGGGGACCCGCCGGAGCAATCGGCGTCGGTGCCGAGTTGCTCCACGGAGTCGGAGTCGTAGCCGTCGATGCCCACCCAGAAGGCGGCAGCGGAGTTGGTCGACGTACATGTTGCGGATGGCTCAACCCATCCGCCTTGCACCGAGGTGAACGTTTCGTCAGCTACTGCGTAGCCGGACCAGTTCGTGCTCGTTACCGAGCCGTCGGCGCGGTGGAGCACTTGGATCGGCGCATTTGTGGCGGCGGCCGCCAACGGTGATGAACCGACAGGGACCACAGCCAACAGCAGCGCTCCAAGAACGAACCGTGTCCTGCGACGCACCTTCTCACCCTCCTTAGCTGTCCGGTAGTCCCATTGACCAACCGGCACACAGAGCAGGTTACGGCACGCCAGAGGTTGTCGCACCCAAGTTGTGGTATTGGCCGAACATCACAGAGTAGGTAGGACTAAAACGAATCTCAATGAGCAGGGCTCACCCGGGGCCAACGTCCCGGCTGGCGGCTTTGCTGGCCCGCGTCGCCGACAAGGTGTCGGACAGGCTGCAGGCCCCCAGGCCCATCGCTGCACCCCAGGGCACGGCGGTGATCACATCGCTGAACCGGTGCCCGGCGGTGGCCATTGTGGCCACCGCTACCGCGGAGACGGCGGCGAGAGCCACCAGGGCCGTCAACGCTACGGCAACAACGTTCGCTCGGCCCCGGGGCATCCCTGCTCCGACGACGATGACAGTGAGTGTCGCCACCACGCTGGCGGCCCCGACGTAGGACGATGGGAACGAAGCGCCGGGAGCCAGTTCGTGCCGGTCCACCACGGGCTTGATGAGCAGCTGGACGGAGGAGAGCTCGGCGGTGACGCCGGCGAGGACGGTAGCCGTCCACGCGGGCCGGCGCAGGGCAAGGGTGAAGGCTGCCAACGCCGCGAGCACAGCCAACACCACGGGCTCTTCCCACCGCAAGGCCCCTGTGGCCAGGCGTTGCCAATCCGGCCCGAGCCTCAGGAGCGGCCCGTCCACCCAGCGGTCGACCAGGAGTGGTCGCCGGCTCCGACGCGCCGCGAGGCCCCAGACGGTCACCCACGCTGCCGCGAGGGCGCACAGCGCAGCGGCCCACGACCGCAGGCGCGGTCCGAGGAGCCGTCTCGTCCTTGATGGGGGCCGCGCAGCGGCCGGCGGTGGCGGGCCCCGACGGGGGTGAGGGTTCAGGCTCGACTGCCCGTGGTCTGGCGCATCCACTCGACTGTCGTCCTCAAGCCGTCCGGGAATGGGACCTCCTCCACGTCAGGGAACATGCCGCGCAACCGTCCCTGGTCCGCCTGCGATGCCCGGACGTCACCAGCCCGGGGAGGGAGGTGCTCCACCGTAAGGGGACGATCGAGGAGCACCTCGAGCTCGGCCACCACCTCGAGGAGGGTGACCCGGGTGCCGAAGGCGAGGTTGACCGGACGGGGTGCGTGGGCCCTCCTGGCGACGGCGTCGGCGAGCACGCTGCACACCGTGCCGACGTAGGTGAAGTCCCGGCTCTGCTGACCGTCGCCGTGGACGGGGAGAGGCCGCCCGGCCAGTGCCGCGGCGGCGAAGACCGGGATGACCGCGGCGTACGGGTGGTCGGCACGCTGCAGCGGCCCGAACACGTTGAAGAACCGGAAGGCGAGTACGTCCAGCGAGAAGGCTTGTGCCCAGGCGAGGGCGTATGACTCGGCGGCCAGCTTGCTGGCGGCGTAAGGGCTCACGGGCATCGGTACCAGGCCCTCGTGCTTGGGGAGGGTCGGGTTAGCCCCGTACACCGATGAGGACGAAGCGACTATGACCTGCGGGCCTCCGGCCCGGCGCGCCGCTTCGAGCACCTGGAGCGTTCCCGAGGCGTTCGCCTCGTGGGTCCCCACCGGGTCAGCGAGCGAACGGGGCACGGAGGGCCGCGCCGCCAGGTGGACGACGGCCGATGCATCGCTCAACGTCGCGTCGAGGACCGCGCTGTCGAGGATGCTCCCGACATGAAAGGTGACAGGGATGCCGTCGAGGTTGGCCGCCAGACCGGTGGAGAGGTCGTCCAGCCCGATCACGTCGTGGCCGGCGGCGGCCAACGTACGGCACAGGTTGGCACCTATGAACCCGGCTGCACCGGTGACCACAACTCGCATGGGCGTCCTCCTGTCGGCTTGGGGCAGCCAGCGTAGCCTGCCGGGAGGCGGTCGTCGCTGCCGGGCAAGGTCGTTACCGCCGGTAATGGTCGTCCTGTCGGTAGAAAGAGTGCCGTGACGCTGGAGGGACGACAGCCGCTGCGGGCACTGGTCATAGCGCAGGACTTCCCGTGGCCGACCGACACCGGCTCGATGTTGCGCTTGGCGGCCGTCATCGGGGCGCTTGGCACCCTGGGCCCGGTCGACCTCTTCGCCACGGTCTTGGACGTGCGGGACCAACCCACCGACGTGCCCCCCTCTGCCCCGGTCGCCCGATCGGCCACCTCGGTCTACCCGTGGCGCAGGCTCAGCCCACTGGAACGCGCCCGCCTGATGGTGGCCCGGGACACGCTCGAGGTGGCTTTCAGGCGTGCCCCGAGGCTCCGCGCCGACCTGGACCGGTTTGCTCAGCCGCCGTACGACCTGGTCTGGGTGTCGAAGGCGACGACATTCGTCGCCCTCGGTGAGCCCCGGCTGGGCCCTACGGTCGTAGACCTCGACGACCTCGAGGACCGCAAGATCCGGGCGAGGCTCGATGACCCGTCGTTCGCGCTCCAGTACCCACCCGGCCCCTTTGGACGTGTTCACGCCGTGCTGGCTCGCGCCCAAGCCGGCCTCAACGCTCACCATTGGTCGTCCTTGCAGCGGCGGATCGCCGCGTCGGTCGAGGCGGTCGTCGTCTGCAGCGACCTGGACCGCGGGCGGCTACCGGTGCCCAACGCCGTAGTTGTCCCCAACGGCTACGACCCCCCGGCCGCCCCAGTCGGCCGGACCGAGGTCTCAGAGGCACCGACAGTGCTGCTCCAGGGGGTCCTTATCTACCCGCCCAACGCCGACGCGGCACGCTGGCTCGCCGAGGATATTGCCCCCCGTCTCCGCCAGTTGCGCCCCCAGGTCGAGGTGCGGCTGGTCGGCACGAACCTAGGTCTTGGTGGCCTGCACGACCCGCCCCGGGTAACCCTCACCGGCTGGGTGCCTGATATCGTGCCCGAACTGGCGAGAGCTGACGTGGTGGCCGTCCCGGTCCGGTTCGGATCGGGGACCCGGGTCAAGATCCTCGAGGCGTTCGCGCACCGCATCCCGGTCGTGTCCACCACGCTCGGTGCTGAAGGGCTCGAAGCTCGCCACGGGGAGCACCTGCTCTTGGCCGACACGGCCGACGATTTCGCCGCGGCGTGCGCCCGGCTACTCGACGACCGGGAGTTGCGCTCCCGACTGGTGGACAACGCCCACCGCCTGCTCGTTGACCGGTACACGTGGGCCGGTGCCCAAGCGGGGATCATCGAGTTGGCCCGACGGTTGACCGTCACAGCCAGCGCCGAGCCGGTCGCGGGCCGGGCGTGACCAGCGCCGGGCGCATCTGGCTCTCGCCACCCGACGTCGGGCCGGCCGAGCGCGACGCCCTCATGGCCGCGTTTGAGTCCAATTGGATCGCACCGCTCGGCCCTGAAGTCGACGCGTTCGAAGAGGAAGTGGCCGAGCTGGCGGGACGGCGGTTCGGTGCTGCCACTAACAGTGGTACTGCTGCCCTGCACCTGGCGCTGCGCCTCGTCGGCGTGGGCCCGGGGGACGAGGTGCTGGTGCCGGACCTGACTTTCGTGGCCACGGCCGCCGCGGTGGCCTACCTGGGGGCGACACCGGTGTTCGTTGACGTCGACGAAGCGACGTGGACCCTTGACCCTCACCTCCTGGGGGAGGAGCTGGAGCGCAGGGCACGCGCCGGGCGCCTCCCGACCGCCGTGGTAACCGTCGATCTCTACGGTCAGTGTGCCGACTATGCGCCGATTGTCGCCCATTGCGATGCTCACGGCATCCCTCTGGTGGAGGACGCGGCCGAATCCTTGGGAGCGAGCTATGGCGGCCGTCCGGCGGGGTCGTTCGGGGCCTCGGCGGTCTTCTCCTTCAACGGCAACAAGGTGATCACCACTAGCGGGGGCGGGATGCTCGTCTGCGACGACCCGGGCATGGCGGCACGTGCCCGGTACCTGGCCAGTCAGGCTCGCCAGCCGGTCCTGCACTACGAGCACACCGAGCTTGGCTACAACTACCGGCTCAGCAACCTTCTCGCCGCCCTTGGTCGGGCACAGCTGGCTGCCCTGGCGCCGAAGGTGGAGCGGCGCCGCCAGGTCAATCAGGCCTACCGCCGCGCCCTTGCAGGCCAGCCCGGGATACGTTTCCTCGAGGAAGCCCCGTACGGGTCGTCCATTTGCTGGCTCACGTGCATCCTGGTCGACCCGGAGGTCACCGGCGTCGACCGGCACGCCTTGGCCGAGCGCTTGGCGGTGGAGGACATAGAGGCAAGACCGGTCTGGAAGCCGATGCACTTGCAACCCACCTTCGCGGGTGCCACGACCGTCGGTGGGCGGGTCAGCGCTCGGCTCTTCGAGCGCGGTCTGTGCCTCCCGAGCGGTTCATCGCTGACGCCCGATCAGCAGGACAGGGTCATCTCAGTGCTAGAACGCTCGTTGGCGCGGTGACCACGGCACGCCTCCGGGCGGGCAGGGATACCAGGACGAACAGGAACGGGAACAGCAGCGTGCGTTCCCTGTCCAGCAGCCCGAGGTTCCCCAGCGAAGCGAAGAAATACAGGAAAGCAAGGGTGTAAACAAGGCAGAGCAGGATGTAAGGCTCTCGCAGGCAAGTGCGTACCATGGTGCCGAGACGCCCAATGGATACGGCGAGGATGCCGAGCACGACGACGTTTTCGAGTGAGGCGAGCAGCTGGGTGACGCTGTGGGCCTGCACGGGGAGCGGGTCGAGGAGCACGGTGTAAGCGTCCTGCACGTAGTGGGAGATGCCTGGGGAATAGCGGTAGTTGCTCGACCCATAGCCCGCCCCGGTCCCCGTGTTGTTGACGTCCGTCCGGTGCAACGCCTGTCTCACCCCTCCGAAGCTGAGGCTGTGCAGGTGCAGGAAGTGCACCGTTGCCTCCAGCATGAAGAAGCCGGCGACCCCCAGCAAGGCCGCCCAGGCCACCACGCCGAGGGGCCCGGCGCGACCGGGCCGGCGGGCGCGACCGATGAGGAAGGCGATGCAGAGAGCGCCGAACACCAGCACCGACTCGTTCGGTCGCAGCAGGGTACCCAACCCGAGGCCCGCTACCAGACGGACTAGGGCCCCTGGCTGCCGGCTGAGGAGCCGGGCCGCCCCGTTGGCCGATACTCCCAAGAAGGCCGTCATCAGCGCTTCCTTGCCGATATCTGCGGTCCAGAACACGAGCGACGGCATCAGGAACACCAGGACGGCGTACCTCATCCGCTCGGCCCCAGGCAGCGCGATCCGGAAGGCCCGGTAAAAAGCGATCGTGCCGAGGAGGGCGATCCACGCAAAAACGGCGAAGCCGCCTATCTGGTTGTCGCCGATGATGGCGAAGATGATGCCGACGGTGACGTTGACCGTCCCGTTGGCCGAGACCCCGTACCTGCCCGGGCTGAAATGGCCGGCGTGCAGCCCGGTCGCGATCTGCGCCCCGTAGGACTCGTAGCCGGTGAAGTCGGCAACGCCCCCGTAAGCGTGCTTGACCACATAGACCTGCACGAGGCTGCACAGGAAACGCAGGCCGAGACTGACCATGACCAGCGTGAAGAGCCGAGGGTCACCCTCGTCAGCGGCAAGCCGCTTGGCCAGCGGCAGCGTGAGCGACGCCAGGACCACCATAACGGCAGCGACGACCGCCGGGTTGCTTGTCATCCTCAGGGCTCCTCTTTTACCGCCAGACTGTGCCATGATCACGAAGATGCAGCCGTTGCGGGGCGGGTGGCCGGCCGATGCCGGGGCGGCCGTAACCGTGCTCCACGTACTCCCCTCGGACCTGGCACGGGGTTCTCAGGTCCATGCTAGGGCGCTCCGCCAGGTTCTCGACCAGCCAGGTTGCTCCCACCGTCTCCTCACGGTCTTTGACGGCCCCGACCACGGCCTCGCTCCCGACGAGGCTCTGCGGGTCCCCTCGGGCCGGCTGCGGGCGACGGGTCTCGACCCACGGGTGGTCCTCCGGCTGGGGCGGGCCCTGGGCCGGTTGCGCCCGGACGTAGTAGTGGCCCACGGCGGTGAGACGCTCAAGTACCTGGCGGTGCTGCCTCGCCGCCGCAGGCTCGTCTTCTTTGCCATCGGCACCGTGGGCGCCAAGGTTCACCGCTGGCCTCACCGCTTGCTTTACACCGTCCTCTGCCGGCGGGCGCACCTGGTCGTCGGGGTGTCCCGGGAGGTGGTGGAGGAATGCGCCGATCTGCTTGGTGTGCCGCGGCCCAAGCTGGTCGTCGCACCGAACGGGCGTGACCCGGACCGGTACCATCCGGCCCCGCGGACCGGCGGTACCCCTGTACTGCTGTTCGTGGGGCATCTCACTGTGCACAAGCGGCCTGACCTGTTCGTGGAGGCCGTCGACCGTCTGCGCCGGCGTGGCATTGACCTGAGCGCTGCCATCGTCGGCGGGGGCCCGATGGAAGCGGCGCTCCGGGCGCCGGCCGGAGCCGCCGGCGTCGAGCTGTTGGGCGAGCGCAACGATGTCCCCGAACTCCTCGGTGCTGCCGATGTCCTGGTATTCACCAGCAGCGGCGAAAGCGAAGGGATGCCTGGCGTGCTCATCGAGGCGGGCCTGTCCGGCGTGCCTGTCGTCGCCACCGATGTGGCGGGGGTCGCGGACGTTGTCGATCCCGGGCGCACCGGCCTGATCGTGCCACCCGGCGACGTCGACGCCGTCGTCGAAGCAGTCGCCGCGCTCCTCGCCGACCCGGCCCGACGCCTGGAGTTCGGTCGGGCTGCCCGAGAGCGCTGCGTCGAACGCTTCTCGATCGAGGCAGGCGCTGCCGTGTGGCGCCGCTGCATCGACGACCTTGCGAATGGTGGTCGCTAGCTCAGGGCCCGAGCATACCGGCGCTTATTGCACCGCCGGCAAGGACGGTTCCGACCGCTCCGGCCGTCACCCACGCCCAGCAGGGCGGGAGTGTGGAGAGGCCAAGCGCCGCCCCGACGAGCGCCGCCTGCCCGGCGCCGCACACCAACGACACGTGCCCAGTGCGCCAGCCTGCCTTAGCGAGACGGTCGTAGGTGTGGTCCCGGTCTCCTTGCGACAGCGGCCGGCCCGCCCGCCATCGCCGGAGGACCGAGGACCCGAGTTCCCCCAAGGGGTACGCAAGGAGCACCACTGCCGCAGGTGCGGCCGAGCCGTGGGCGCTCCAAGCCCGCACGAGCAGTTCGGCCAGTAGCGTGCCCAGCATGTAGGAACCGGCATCGCCGAGGTAGATGCGGGCCGGTGGCCGATTGAACACCAGGAAGCCGGCCAGGGCCCCGGCGAGGGCCGCGGCGAGGGGTCGTGCCGGCCCGCCCACCAGGACAGCGAACCCGACGGCGCTTACCCCGACCACGCCACTGGCCAGCCCGTCGAGACCGTCGACCAGGTTGACCCCGTTGATGGCAGACACCGTCCCCAGGACCGACAGCGCGACGAGCAGGGCGTTGTGCCCAGCGTGAACGGCGAGGGCGACGCCGGCACCCACGGCCACCTCCCCGGCGAGCCGGAAGACGACCGGCAGGTCGAAGCGATCGTCGGCCAGCCCAAGCGCCATGGCCGCCGCCGGCGGGCCCAGCAGTTCTGGGCCGGCCCCGAGCAGGGTGCCCACCGCCACTCCCGCTGCCACGGCGACGCCCCCCATGTAGGGCACCGCCCGTTGCTGGGGTTTGAGCGGCCCGGGCCTGTCCACGATGCCGACCCGGCGGGCGACGGCCCCAGCCAGCGGCGTCAGGGCCAGCGCCGCGGCACACCCGGCAGCCGCCGACCACAGTGCGTTCACGGCCAAGTGAGCACGTTGGAGCGCCGTCCGCCGTGCACCTCGATTACCGCCGCCTGCCTGAAGCCGGAGGCCCGGTAAAGCCCGTTGGCCGCGACGTTGTCGCTGTCGGCTACGACCTTGGCGGCCTCGATGGCGCGGTGCCTCAGTTCGGCCTGGAAAGCCTCGACGAGGGCCCGGCCGACGCCGGTGTTGCGGGCCGCCGGGGCGACCGCCATGGCCAGCAGCTCGGCGGACGGCAACCGGACGCCGGGGGCCGCCTGAGCGCGGGCGTAGGCCAGGGTCTCCACCGCCTGGCGAGCGCCGCGTAGCAGCGCACGCCGGGCTGCGATCGCCGCGCCAGGCCCATAGGTCAGGCAAAAACGCACGTAGAGGCGGGAGGTGCTCTCTGTGCCGGCCAGGAAGCCGGCGACCCCACCAGGGCCCTCTCCGTCGACAACAAGGAGGAACGAGCCCTTATGCCGGGCTACGCATCGGTAAAGGCGCGTCATGAACTCGGGCCCGAGGCTGGACAAGAACCCGGTGTTGATGCCTTCGACGTGCAAGAGCGCCGCGGCCAGGGCATCGGTCTCCAGGCCCGCCCGGGTCACCGGTCTACTCACCGGGAGGTCAGCCGGGCGTAAGTCGCCAACGTCTTGGCAATGACCGGTCCCTGGTCGAAATCGACCAGGGCTTTCGCTCGACCTGCCGCGCCCATGGCGGCTCTCCGGCTGGGATCACCGGCGAGGGCGGCTATGGCATCGGCGAGGGCGGTGCTGTCGCGAGGCGGCACGAGAAGGCCCGTCAAGCCGTGGTCCACGACCTGGCGGCAGCCCCGGATGTCGGTGGCCACGATCGGCAGGCCCATTGCTGCCGCCTCCATCGCCGACCGGGGGAACCCCTCGCGATAGGAGGCGAGGACGTACATGTCAAAGGCAGCGTAGAGGCGTTCAACGTCGGAGCGGGCACCCAGCCACTGGGCCCCGTTGCGTTTCGCCTCTTCCAGGCTTTCCCTGTCCACCCCGTCGGCCTTGTCGGGCTCCTCCGGACCGGCACAGACCACCCGCACCGCCGGGGCCTCCGAACGAAGGAGCCTTACAGCCTCGAAGACTTCCCGGTAGCCCTTCTCCCAGACGAGCCGTCCGACTACGCCGACGACCACGTCGTCGTCCCTCGCACCCAACTCCCGTCGCACCGCTTCTCGATCGGCTGCGCCGGTACGCGCCGGGTCGAAGCGGGAGAGGTCGATGCCATTGCCGAGTACGGCGACCTTCCGCTGGGGGACGCCCAGGCGGAGGAGTACCGCGGCGTCCTCGGGGTTCTGCACCAGCTCGGCGTCCGAGCACAGGGACGCGAGGAGCTCGGCGGTGTAGACGAGGGCGCGCCGTCTGAGGCGGTCCTCGGGCGTTGCATAGATGCCGTGCACCGTGTTGACTACGGCGGGGACGCCGGCGATGCGGGCCGCAAACCGGCCGTAGATACCCGGTTTGGGGTTGTGGGTGTGCACAACGTCCGGCCGGAGGCGGCGGAACAGCCTTACGAGCTCGACCAGGGCGAGGACGTCTTTCCCAGGGGCCACAGCCCGGGTGGCGTAGCGCAGGGCCACATGGTCAATACCCGACTCCTGTAGCTGGGCCACGTACGGCCCGGCGGCAGACGCCCCGACGACACGCCAGCCCGCCTGCTTGAAGGCCCGGAGCTGGGGGCCCAGCAGGAGGGCCAAACTGATGTCCGTCGTTGTGACGTGGACGACGAGCGGGCCGGCCGCCGGATCCGTCATGACCCGAGAATGGACCGGTAGCAGGCTTCGACCCGGGAGGAAGCAGCCCGTGCGTCGAAGCGAGCGCTCGTCTCCCTCGCAGCCGTACCCAGCGCCAGGCGTCGTGCGGGGTCTTTCGCGAGCGCAGTGATGGCGTCCGCCAGGAGATCGGGCCTCGCAGGCGGCACGAGAAGGCCGTTGTGCCCGTCGACTACAACATCCGGGATACCGCCAACTGATGTGGTCACGACCGGCTTTGCCGCGGCCATGGCCTCCATCAGGGCCAACGGCAGGCCCTCGTAGTGCGAAGCCAGCACAAAGAGGTCTGCCGCACCGAGCAGCTGGGCCACGTCGTCGCGGTGCCCGAGGAGCCGGAAGGCCTCGCCCAGGCCGGTACGTTCGTGGATGGCACGCAGCTCGCCCTCCAGCGGTCCTGACCCCGCGGCCACGAAGGTGACAGGCAGGCCTCGCGCGATTATGGAGCGGGCCGCCTCGAGGAGGATCTCGTAGCCCTTTTGCGGTCGCAGGTTCGCAACAGTCAGGGCGAGGACCTGCCCGTCACCGGCACCGAGCCGGGCTTTGGTTGCTGCCCGCTCAGCCGCCGTCGTGGCGGCCGGAGGGTCGATGCCGTGGACGACGACCGCGGCTCGTCGCCTTACGGCGGTGGGGAGAGCAGCGCGGGCTGCCTCCGATACGGCGATGATGGCGGAATCGTCCCGGATCGTCAGACGGTTGAGGGCCCTAACAGGCAGCGCCGTCCTTGCCCAATCGCAGTGCTCGGTGTAAACGAGCCTCGGCCGCCCAGCCCGGGGCAATGACCGGACGACGAGTCGGCCCAACGCTGCCGAGTAGGGCAGGTGCGAGTGCACCAAGTCGAAACGCTCGCGACGGAGAAGGGTGCGCAGTCGGGGCAACCAGCGCAGGTCGTAGTCATTCCGGGCGCCGAGGTCGTGGACGGGGATGCCGTGGCGTGCCAGCTCGGGAGCAAGATGGCTCTCGGAGCTGAGCACGTAGGCCACCTGGTACCCGAAGCTCTCCTGCGTGCCGTGCAGGACGCTGTTGACGATGAGCCGCTCGGCTCCACCGGGGCCCAATGACTTTGTGAGCATGAGGATCTGGAACTGCACTCAACGAAGGTACAAGCCCCCGCTGCGCTTGCGTCCCCTAGGCTCGCCCAGGTGGACAGCAGGGCCGGTCGTCCCGGTGCCCCAGGGGACGAGCCCCTCGGCGACGGCGTGGTCGCCGTCGTCCTCACCCACCGCCGCCCTCATCTGGCGACCCAGGTCGTCCGCCGGCTGGTGGCAGAGGAGGGGATCGCACCCGGGCAAGTGATCCTGGTGATCAACGGTGAAGGAGGCCTTCAGGACCCTGAGCTCGAAGCCGCCGTCCGGGTCGTCCGCCTGCCGACGAACACCGGGCCGGCGGGCGGCTTCCGCGCCGGTCTGCTCGAGGCCGCTTCGGGCCCCGAGGTGCGGTGGGCGTACCTCTGCGAAGACGATGTGGGCCTGTTCAACTTGCCGGGCCCGAGGCTGCGCCGGGTCCTGGACGATGTCGCTGCTTGGCCGTCCCCGTCACGGGTTGGTGCGGTCGTCGCCTACGGGCGCAACCTCACCGCCCGGGGTACGTCGCTGCCCCACGTCCCCGTTGAAGACAAGGGGCTGGAGCCGGTCGACCTCGCCGCCTGGGGGGCGACGCTGGTGTCCACCGAAGTCGTCCGCGGCGGGGTGCTCCCCGATGCTGCGCTGTTCTTCGGGTACGAGGACTTTGATTTCTTCCTCGCCCTGCGCTCCGCCGGTTTCCAGCTCCTCGTAGACCGGCAGAGTGCCCGGGCCTCGGCTGCGGCGCAGACGAGCCTGGAGGGGATGGGCGCAGCTCTGCGCGCCAGCCGCCCGACGTACGCTGAAGAGCCATGGCGGGCCTACTACGTGGCGCGCAACTTCTTTCCTCTGGCGCGCCGCTACGGTAACTGGCGATGGCTGGCCTGGCACCTGCTCTATTCGGTTCGCCGCGTCCAGCTGGCTCGCAGCACGAGCGTGCTGACGGCCACAGTGGCCGGTCTGCTCGACGGTGCGCGTGGCCGCCTCGGCTGCAATCCCCGCTTCGTTCGTCGGGTCGGGGAGTGGGCGACGGGAACGGCGTCCTGACGGGTAACCTGACCGGCGTGGGCATCCGGGGCACGGCGGCGGCAGTGCGGCGGGCGTCCAGGAGCCCCTATGCCGGGGTGGAACGGCTCCGTCCCCCCCTGATCGTGCACGCCTCGCACCACAAGGTGGGCACCGTCTGGTTCGAGAACGTGCTCGGGACTGTGAGCCGTCAACACCGTTTGCGGTTCCGCGAGATGGCCGGCTCAGGGCCGGTGCCTGAAGGCACGCACGTGGCCTTCTACCCCCACGCCAGCAACGTACCCTGGGAGACCCTTGATCGGCGGCGCACGCGGGTGTCCCATATGGTGCGCGATCCCCGGGATATGGCCGTTTCGGCCTACTTCTACCACTGCCGGTCCGAAGAGGAATGGTTGCACCGACCTCTGGCTCACCTCGGCGGGCGCAGTTACCAGGAGCACCTCAGGTCGCTGCCGACCCCTGCCGGTCTGTCCGAGGAGATCCGCCGCATGGCCCTGAACCAGCTGCCCGACCTTCTCGGGTGGGACTACGGCCGGCCCGGCGTACTGGAGCTTCGCTACGAGGACGTGATAGCGGACGAGGAGGCGGCTTTCAGGGCGCTGTTCGCGCACTACGGGTTCCATCCCGACGCCGCGGCCGACGCCGTGGCCACGGCCCTGACCTTCAGCCTCTCGCAGCGCAAGGGCGGGGCGGGGCCCGGCCACGCACGCTCGGGCCGCCCGGGCGAGTGGCGCGAGGTCTTCCAGGATGAGCACGTCGCGCTATTCAAGGAGCTCCTCGGGGGAGCGCTGGTGCAGCTCGGCTACGAAAGCTCCGATGCCTGGTCCCTCTGACCGACCGACTGCCCCCGACCTACTGTCCCCGTCTCAGGGGAGCCAGCGCGACGCCCAGTCCTGGTAGACGATCACGTCCCAGAGGGCGTAGCTGTGGTCCCGCCCGGAGAGATGCTCGGCCCAGGTGGCCCGCACCGTGGCGGGATCGAACAAGTTACCGGCCTTCAACGCCGAGGGTGCGAGGAGGTCCTCGGCCCAGGGGCGGAGCTCCTGGCGGAGCCACGCGGCGAGCGGGACGCCGAAGCCCATCTTGGGCCGCTCGAACAGCTCCCTCGGCACTGAGCGCTCCAGGACGGAGCGGAGTACCCACTTGCTCCGGCCGTCCCGGAGTTTGTGGGCCAGGGGGAGCCGCCAGGCGAGTTCGACCATGCGGTGGTCGAGCAGGGGCACCCTCGCCTCCAACCCGACCGCCATCGTTGCCCGGTCGACCTTGGTCAGGATATCGTCAGGCAGGTAGGTGACGAGATCGAGGTAAAGGAGCCGGTCCACGGGATCGACCAGCTGCGGGTGGGTGCTGTGGTCGGTGACAAGTGTTGGGGGCTCGACGCCATCGCGTACCACGCTGGAGGGGCCCGGCCAGTGCGAGATGAGCCGCAGGTAGATCTCCTGGGTGTCCTCGATGTCCAGCACGGCCGCCGCCTTGGCCAGCTTGACCGAAGGGTTCCGGATCCGTCCTATCGGGGCCACGACGCGCCCGGCCGTCCGGAAGGCGCTTTCCACTGTGGCGGGAGCGAGAGCGGCCATGCCGCGCCCTGCGATGCGTCGAGCGCTCCGGGGGATGTGCACCAGGCGGGGGACGGTCCGAGCGATCCACGCGTGGCGGTTGTACCCGGCGAACAGCTCGTCTCCGCCGTCGCCGGACAACACGACGGTGACGTGGTCACGAGCGAGCCGGGCAACGAGCGCCGTGGGCAGCTGCGAGGAATCAGCAAACGGCTCGTCGTACAGGTCGGCGAGGCGGGGAACGACCTCGAGGATCTCACGAGGCGTCACGCGGATGTCGGTGTGGTCCGTCCCCAGGTGGTGCGCGACGCGGGCTGCGTCGCCTGACTCGTCGTAGCCGGTGTCGTCGAAGCCGACGGTGAAGGTCCTGACCTTTCCCCCTTGAGCCGCCATGGCCGAAGTGACGAGGCTGGAGTCGACACCGCCAGAAAGGAGCGAACCGACGGGGACGTCGGCGGTCATCCTGAGCCGGACCGCATCGTGGAGCAGGGCCGAGACCTCTTCGACGGCCTCACGGGGGTCCCAGATGCGACGGCTTTGGCCGTCTTCTGCACAACGCACTGGTGACCAGTAGCTCTCCGCCTTGAGGCGACGACAGGCCAGAGCCTCGGCGTCGACGGTGAGGTACTGGCCCGGCAGCAGCTTGCCCGAGCCCTGGTATATGGCGTACGGGGCCGGGATGCAGTTGTGGCGCATGTAGAGCGCTACTGCGGCCGGGTCTACGGTGGCCCGGAAATCTCTCAGGGCCCGGATGGCCTTAAGCTCGGAGGCGAAAGCTATACGGGGGCCGGCCCACGCATAGTAGAGCGGCTTCTCGCCCAGGCGGTCCCTGGCGAGGTAGAGGCGGCGCTCGAGGCGGTCCCACAGGGCAAGCGCGAACATTGCGTTGAGGCGCCGCAGGGTCGGGGCGACCCCCCAGTGGTCAACGGCGTTCACGAGGACCTCTGTGTCCGAATGGCCCCGGAACCGGTAGCCGCGGGCCGAGAGGTCCCGGTGGAGCTCGGCAAAGTTGTACACCTCGCCGTTGAAGGAAATGACCCACCGCCCGCTAGCCGACAGCATCGGCTGATGGCCGAGCGGGGAGACGTCCAGCACGGCCAGGCGCCGATGACCGAGGCCAATGCCCTCGGCCTCGTCGGCCCAGACGCCTTCGTCGTCCGGGCCCCGGTGGCGCAGCGTGCCCGCCATCGCCGTGGTCTCGGCCGTCAACCAACCCCGCGTGTTGTCGGGGGGACCGAATAGCCCGACGATGCCACACATGACACAACACCATAGGTCTTGCGAAGTAGTTCACGAGCTGATAGGCGCGAACTCACCCATCTTCGACGGCTGGGCCGTGTGCGTGGCTACCATGGCCCGGGCATGCTCAGCGTCGTCATCCCCGTTTTCAACAACAAGGACGTGCTCGGGCCCCAACTGGAGGCGGTGCTCGGCCAGGAGGTCGGGGAAGACTTCGAGGTCGTCGTCGCCGACAACGGGTCGACCGACGGGAGCCGAGATGTCGTCTTACGCTACCGAGCGGCCGACCCCCGGGTGCGCCTGGTGGATGCTTCGGCACGCCGGGGCCCCGCGGCGGCCCGTAACCTCGGTGCGGCGGCCGCAGTCTCGGACCGAATATTCTTTTGCGACGGGGACGACGTAGCACAGCCCGGGTGGTTGGCGGGTCTGCGCGACGCCCTGGCGACTTCCGACATCGCGGTGGGTGGGCTCGACATGTGCAGCCTCAACGGCCAAGCCCCGTGCCCAGCCCAGGATCCCTGTCCTCCTCACTTCCGCTTCCTCGCTGCCGGCCTGTCGGCCAACATGGCGGTGAGACGTGCGGCATTCGAGGCTGTGGGCGGCTTCGACGAGGATCTACGGGTGGGGGAGGATGTCGATCTCTGTTGGCGGATGCAAATGGGCGGTTCCCGGCTGGAGCGCCAGATGGACGCCGTTGTAGCCAAGCGGGCCCGTCCGATCGGCGGCAAGCTGTTTTCCCAATCCGTCGGTTACGGCCGGTCTGACGTAGCGCTCTTCCGTCGGTTCAGGGACGCAGGGATGCCGCGGCAGGCGTGGCAGGCGGTCCGGGTTTGGGGCTGGCTCGTGCTCAACGTCTGGACGGTCGCGCGACCGGGGAGGCGGACCACCTGGTTCCGGGCATTGTTCATCCAGATCGGGCATCTGCTCGGATCCGTCGAGCAGCGCGTTTTCTACCCGTAGGCCAGCACCCCGGAGGCTGGCTTCGGGCGGCCCGGTCACGCGATGTCGGCGAAGCCCATCTCCATCCGCTTGAACAGCACGTAACCCCCGCACAAGTAGGCCGCGGCCGAAAACGCCGCTACAACGAGAGGGAGCGGCATCGGGGCCACACCGTAGAGGACCGACTGGCGGAGGCAGTCGATCACCGGGCCGAGAGGGTTGATGATGGCGTACAGCGGCTGAAGGGAGCGCGGTATAAGGCTGAACGAGTAGGCGACCGGCGTCCCGAACAAGCCCAACTGCAGCAGCACAGGGACGAGCTGCGACATGTCCCGGAAGTAGACGACCAAAGCCGAGAACGCCAGCGCAACCCCAGCGGCGAACGCGATCATGATGGGGATGCACACGAGCAGCCAGTAGCTGGTCGGCCGGGGCGCGAATGTCTCGATGCCGAAGAGCACCACTAGGGCCGCGGTGGCCATGACCAGATCAGCCCCGGCGACGGCGACCTTCGCCACCACAAAGACCTCCCGCGGGAACTGCACCTTGTTGAGCAGGGACTTCTCCGCAACGATGGACTGCGAGCCCATCGACACGGCCTCGGAGAAGAAGGTCCAGGGCAACAGGCCCACATAGGCGAACAGCGGGTATGGGACGTGCCCGGTTTTGATGTGAGCGGCATGCTCGAAGATGATGGTGAACGCCACCAGGAGGATGATGGGGTTGAGCAGCGTCCACGCCATCCCGAGGGTCGCCTGCTTGTAGCGGACTCGTAGGTCGCGCTCAGCGAGGCTCCGGATCAACTCCCGGGCCTTGGACAGCTCCCGCACCGCGCTCCGGTAGTCCAGGTGACGGCGGAGGTTGGATTGTGCGGGTGGTGACCCCGGGACCAGGCTCGGGTCCCTTATCAACGCTTACCGACCCCGGTCGGCGCCTCGGCCAGGACAGCTCGGCTACGTCGGCGGGCCCGGCGCGACACTGGGGACGGTGCCTGCGCCAGCACGACACCAAGCAGTGGGGCCTCGAGCTGCTCAAGCAGGGCGGTCGCCCGCGAGGCCTGCTCGGCGGTCGTCCATCCGACCTCCCCGACAAGCGCCATGCCGTCCACCACGTGCGCGAGGCTGGCGGCGTAGTGACTTGTCAGCACTCCACCGCCATCGACCAATACCAGGTTGGCCGTCAGGCGCGCGTCCTCGATGAGTGCTCCGATGACGTGGTCGCTCCGCACGTCCGCTCGCCGGACGCCGGGGACTGTGGTCTCGCGGGTGATATCTGTCAACGTTGGCGCGGCGAGGGCTGTGTTGCCCCCGTCTGCGTTAGCCCCCTCCGGTGCGGGACGGGCGAAGCGACGGTTTGTGCCGGCGTTGCCTCCCGGTTCGCTCACCAGGACGAGCACTGACAGCCCAGCCTCGGCCGCGGCCGCGGCGGCATTGGCAACCACGACGCGCCGTGTGGGCTCCGCCGACGGCGAGACGATGGCGAACGCAGGCGCCCTGTCGGGCTGGTCCTGGGGAAGCCGGGCCGGCTCCGCGGTCAGTTGCCCGCCGAAAGGTCCCAGTGGGGCCGGGCCAGTGTTGACGGCCGGGCTGGCGGGGACGTCGGCGGGAGCCAGGCTTGAAGAGGCGCTGAAGCGGGCCATGAGTGCCCAGTGCAACGTCCGGTAGGCCTCGGCTGCTCCGTCGGCCGATGCCGCCCGCACGACGACGTCAGCGGGCCCTCTGCGGAGCCGTTGGGGCGGGATCTCGACCAGCACAGGGAGGCCGAACGCCGACTCCGCGGCGGCGCGGCCCCGGAGCCGTCGGTCGAACTGGGCCAGCACGAGCACGGCGAGCATGGCGGCGCACAACCCCGCGCCGAACCCGATCGGGCCACGCACTCGCCGCTCCCTCAGGGCCGAGGTGTGCGAGGGGGGCGTCACCGAGCTGGCTGTCGTGGCAGGTGCAAGGACCGAGATGCCGGCCGTCGGTGCTGGACTGCTCTCCAGGACCAGGTAGGCGTCGTACTCCGAGGTGTAGGCCGCGCTGATGGCGTTGACCTGGGCGCGGACCACGGCCGGGTCGGTGGTTGCCGTGCTGCGTGCTGCACCTCCCGCCGGCAGGAGCTCACTTTCCAGGGTGTGGATCTGGGATTGAAGGTACGCCAGCTGCTTCCGGTCGGCCGCCAGCTGCGCGGTGCGGATTGCCACCGCCTGTGCGTTGAGTTGGGAGATGAGCGCGTTGGTAGCACCGTTCGCCAGCCGGATGGCGAGGGGTCGGGTCGATGCCTTAGCCGTGACTACGCCCTCCAGGATGCCGTCGATCTTCTTGCCTGTGAGAGAGGTGGCTTGGCCGACGGCCCCGGCGTCGTAGGCCGGGAGAGCCGCTGTGGCTGTCGTAGCCCGCTCGACCGGTGCGCTGCGCAGCAGACTGAGGATCGCGGTGGGGGCGATCGTCACCGCCGTAGTCCCGCCGGGCGGCCCGATCAAGGCGGATGCCTCCCAGACCGGTGCGAGGAGCCCGCCTTTTGGTGGGGCGACTTTGTTCTTCGAGACCGGGACCAGTATGGCGACGGCTCCGGCGAGTACGGCAAAGGCGAGTATGGCGAGTGCGCCGCGGCGCAGCGCACCTAGATAGTCGATCTGTGGCGCGCTCAGGGGAACCCCACCATCGGGACAGGCCGGGGAGAGCCGCCGCGGGAGAACCGGCATGGGCCGTCCAGAGGCTGGCGCAGGAAATCGGTCATGGGTTATTTGCGCTCCTCCAAAGAAGCTATGGTCGGTTCCACGGCCCGACCGGGTGTAGCCTAACCTTAGGTGTGGCCTGCGTACGACCTAGCTGGGCGGCGTTCAAGCCGAGAGGCGCGAACGCGGGCAAACAACGGCTGGCATCCTGGGAGGCTTGGCTGAGCGGCGCTCAGGTGGGTTGGCGGAGAGTAGGGCGGCGGCTGTCGGGTTGCGTGACGACGATGTTACCGGTTCTCGTTTTGTTGGCGATGACCTCGTTATTGACGATGACTTGGGTACCGGTGCCCGCCGCCCTCGCTGCCGCCGCCGTGCGGGTCGAACCCGGGGTCACGTATGGCGAGCACGACGGCCAGGCATTGCGGCTCGATGTTTACCTGCCGCCGGCTCCGGGGCGAGACCGCGCCGCCGCCCTCTTGATCCACGGGGGCGGGTGGTCGCAGGGTGACAAGTCGGACGAGCGCGCCGTAGGCGAGACTATGGCACAGTCTGGCTGGGTTGCCTTCGCCATCGGGTACACCCTCGATTCCCCGAGCCGCCCCGGCTACCCGCTGCAGGTGGAGGAATGCCAAGCCGCACTCCGCTGGGTCGAACAGCACGCTCACCGGTTCCATATCGACGTCCACCGGCTTGTCGTCTACGGCGGCTCGGCCGGCGGCTACCTGGCGGCCATGGTGGCGACGCTCGGACCAGGCCGGCCCGGGTACGCCCCCGTCGCTGCCGCGGTGTCGCTGTCAGCGCCCTTGGATCCCGCGCTGCTGGTCCAGGAGTACCGCGCCGGCGCCCCCTGCCGGCCTACCGGTTGTGCTGTGACATACACGGCGCTCAATCATCTCTCCTGGTTCCTCGGCTGCCCGCTCCGTAGGTGCGCGGCGGCCCTACTTTCGGCGGCCTCACCGGTCGATCATGTGACCAACCGCACACCACCGTTCTTTCTCTACAACAGTGCTGACGAGGTCATCCCGGCCTCCCAGGCGACGGCCATGGAGGCGGCGCTGCGCCGCGAAGGGGTGCCCGTGCAGCTCATGGTCCTGCCGGGCGAGAGCCACGGCCCGCCGAGCCTGCTCGACGTCAAGCTGCCGATCACGTCGTTCCTGGCGGCCCATGTGCCTCCCGCTCCGCCTCCTGGCCACGTCTGGCGCTGGGTAGTAGCCGGCGCGGCGACGCTTGCCGTGGTGACGGCCTTGCTCGTGCTAGGTCTCCGCCGGCGCCGGCAACCCAACGCGTTACTGTGAACCGCTTGGGTAGCGTGGCGCTTCGCAAGTTTTCGTCTGGGCCCCTGTTCATATCCCCGGTGTGGCCCAACTGGACCAGCAGGAGTACGCCACGGTGAGCAACGTATTCGGACCGCCGGCCAGACCAAGGCCGTTCATTGGCCTACACCAGGCCTTCGAGGCAACTGTCGGCACGGCTCCGGGGTCAGTCGCGGCGCTGGACGAGCGCCAAACCGTGACCTACAGGGAGCTGGACCAACGCGCCGACGCCCTGGCGGCCCACCTTCGGTCCCTCGGCGTCGGTGCCGGCGAACCGGTCGGCATCCACCTGGCCCAATCCGTGGAGTTCGCCGTCGGGCTGCTCGGCGTGCTCAAAGCAGGCGCGGCGTGCCTGCCGCTCGATCCCGGCTACCCCCATGAGCGCCTTGCCTGGATGATCCGTGACGCACGTGCCACTGTCGTGTTGACGACCACTTCGACCGGTGCCCCTGAGCCCACTGTGCGAGTGGTCGAGTTGGACAGGCCGGGACAGCCCGACCTCCCGGGGGCTCGCTTGCCCTTCGATGCCGGTCCCGAGTCCCCCGCTTACATCATCTACACCTCGGGATCGACCGGTCGGCCTAAGGGCGTCCTGCTCTCCCACCGAGGCCTGGTCAACCACCAGCTGGCGAGCGTCCGTCTTTACGGCCTCGGGCCGGAGGATGCCGTCCTCCACCTGGGGTCGATCGGGTTCGATATCTCGATCGAGGCGATCTTCCCGACCTGGGCGGCCGGGGGCAGGGTGGTGTTCCGCCCCGAGGATGCGCCCTTGTCAGGCTCCGCGTTCCTAACCGATCTCGAGCGCCTGGGGATAACCGTGCTGGACCTGCCGACGGCGTTCTGGCATCAGTGGGTGCGCGACCTCTCGTCGGTCCACGCCACCTTGCCCTCATCGCTGAGGACGGTCATCGTCGGCGGCGAGCGGGCGGTGGTCAGCGCGTTCGCCCGGTGGCGCGAAATCGGGGCCCGGGCCCGGTGGTTCAATACCTACGGCCCCACGGAGGCCAGCGTGATCGCCACGGCCTGGGAGGCGGCACCGTCCCTGGCCGAGGTCCCCGACGACCTGCCTATCGGCCGGCCGATAGACGGCGTGCGGCTTGTGGTCCTCGGCCCGGACGGAGCGGTCGTCGGGCCGGGTCAGGCGGGCGAGCTCTACATTGCCGGCGCTGGCGTGGCCCTCGGCTACCTCAACCGGCCTGAGCTGACGGCTGAGCGTTTTGTCCCCGACCCCGCCGTCCCCGGCGCCCTGATGTACCGGACCGGTGACATGGTCCAATGGGAGGGCGACAACCTGCATTTCCGGGGACGAGTCGACGACCAGGTCAAGATCCGCGGTTTCCGGGTCGAACCTGGTGAGGTCGAAGCCGCGCTCCTGGCTTGGCCCGGGGTGGACCAGGCGGTCGTTGTCGCCAGGCCCGGCCCGGGTGGCGAGCAACGGCTCCTGGGCTACGTCGTGGCCCGGGCCGGGGCCGTCATCGATGGGGCCGAGATCTTGCGGATGCTCCCGGAGCGGCTGCCCCTGCACCTCGTCCCCGCGGCAGTGACTGTGCTGGAGGCCTTGCCCCTGACTCCCAATGGCAAGGTCGACAAGCAGTCGCTGCCGGACGTGACCCGCGCCGAACGGCGGCTGGTGGGCCCGGTGGAGCCGCCACGCGATGGCATCGACCGCGCGCTGGTCGACATCTGGGAGGAGGTACTCGCCGTCGCCCCCGTCGGGATCGACGACGATTTCTTCATGGCCGGCGGTCACTCCCTTGCCGCCGTGCGCATGCTCGGCATGGTCGAATGGCTGGTGTCGATCGAGGTGCCGATGCGGGCCCTCCTCGAAGAGCCGACCATTCGTCACGTGGCCGACGCCATCCGTTCCGGTTCGCTCCTCAAGGAGTTTGGGCTGCTCCAGACCGTCGCTGCCGGTGCCGGCCTCCCGCCCCTGGTCTACATCTGCACGGTGGAGACCGGCGTGGTCGCGCTCCGCCACGTCCTCCCGTTCCTCGACCCGGGACAGCCCGTCTATGCCTACGTGCTCCGCAAGACCGCGAACCTGCCGGACGTGGGTTCCATCGAAGCGTTGGCCGCCGTTGGCCTCGCGGAGCTGAGGGAACGCTTCCCCTCTGACGCCTACCGCATCATGGGCTACTCGCTCGGCGGACTGGTGGCGTACGAAATGGCCCAGCAGCTGGCCGCCTCGGGCTGCCGTGTGGACCTCCTCGTGCTGCTCGACACCTGGGCTCCCGGCGCCTCCGAGGGGCCGCCTGAGCTGCAGGGTGCCACTTCTCTTCGCGGGGCGTTGCGCCTCGCCCGAAGGGGCGCGTCCGTGCTTGTCAGGGACCCCGCGCGACTGGCGCGGCACCTAAGGGGGCCGGGCCCGGCGGTACCGGCCGTCGCCGTTCCCTCAGGGCCCGACGGTGCCGCCCTGCTCCTTGACGACGGGTCCCTCAGCGCGATTTACGACGGGTACGGCCCTGCACCCTACACGGGCCGGGTCCTGCTGCTCAGTACTCAGACATCGGTCCGCCGGTTCGGTAGCCCATTGCTCGGGTGGCGGCCGGAGGACGCGTCGGCCTGGCGCTGTGCGCCGGTGCCGGGCGAGCACGGGAGCCTGATGTTCCGGGACAACGCCCCTGTTGTGGGCCGGGAGATCGCTGCGGCATTGGCGGGCAGGACGGCACCCCCGGCACAGTACGACAAATCCTCGGCGCAGTACGACAATGTGGGGGAGAGGGCCTCAAATGGCCGATGACATAAGCGGCGTGGTCAACGCGCGGCCCGGTCAGGAAGCGGTGACGGCCTGTGTCTCGGAGAACGCCGACAGCTGGTCCCGCATGGTGCTGATGCTCGCGGTTTCGGTCCGCAACCTCGGCGGGAGCCTGGCGGCGAGCCCCCTACGGACGTACTTCGTGCGCGGCCTTGCCGGTCCCCACCGTGAGTTGCTCGAGCAGCTCGGTGCCGAGGTGGTGGACGTCGACCCGTTCCCCTCGCCGATCCCGCATGCCAATAAGTTGCGGATGTTCCAGGACCACGCGGCCCGGGGCCCCGGGACGCTCATCGCCCTGGACAGCGACATCGTGGTGCTGGGCGACCTTGCCGCCGAGATCAACCCCGACGCGCTCCGCGGTTTGAGCGGGGGCTTTTCGCCGTTCGACGATGAGCTGTGGGGTACATGGTTGGAGGCACGAGGGCTGTCCCGCCCGTCAGCCCGGTTCCGCATGCAGCGAACCGGCCGCCTGGTGCCCGTGCCGTACTTGTGCAGCGGGGTCCTCCTCGTACCGAAGAAGTTCTGCAAGGCGTTGGCCGATTCCTGGGCTGCTCAGGTCCTGGCCCTGGTCGAAGCTTTCGACGCGCCGCCCGGCTCGGGCGCCGGGCCCGCTCTGCCTCCCGACGCACGTTTCTTTACGGACCAGTTAGCCCTTACGTGCGCTCTGGTCGAGACCGGGATCCCCGTCGATCCCCTCCCGGTCGGCTGCAACTTCCGGCCGGGGCTCGACCACCTGGGCCTGACCGGCATCGGGCACGTGCACCCGCTCAAGGCGGTGCACTACCACCGCTGGGGGCTTCGAGCTGACGGGTTCATCAAGCCGGCTCAGTTCCTGCCCCTCAACGCCGACCTCGAGCGGGTCAACCGGTTGACGGCCGCCCACCTCGGAGTCCCTTACCGGCCAGTCCTGCGGCCCGGAAGCCCCACTGACATGGCGGGCCTGCGTCGCGCGCCTGCCGCCATCGGCAGACGGGCGGTCGTCGCCGTGCGCCGGACGGCGCCCGTACTCCGTGAACGTTCCCCGTGGCCCAGGTCGGCCCGGTGATGGCGAAGCAACCCCTGCCGACCATCGCATGCGTGGCCGAGGACCGCACGGAATGGTTCAACCGGGTGTTCACGCTGGCCACATCGGTGCGCAACCTGGGTGGCAGGACTGCCTCGGCACCGCTGCACGCGTTGTTCGTCGGTTCGATGGACGGCCTGTACGAAGTGCCCTTAGCCAGCCTGGGAGTCGTGAGCTCGATCGTCGAACCGTGGCCGTGCACCAAGCCGCAGGCCAACAAGCTACGTATGCTCGAGAGCCCCGAGGTTGGGCCGGGAGGTGTACTGGTTGCCCTGGACTGCGACGTGGTCGTGCTCCGCGACCTCACCGACGGGCTGTCCACCTCGGCAATTCGTGCCACCGCTGCCTGGGAGTCACCTATGTCACCGCAGCGGTGGCACCAGCTCCTCGACGACGTGGACCTGCGGCCCGCCCCCGGGCCATGGACGATGATCGGTACCGGTGAGCAAGTGCCGGTACCCTACGTGAACAGCGGGGTGCTGTTCATCCCCGCCGAAATGGTCGACCCGCTGCGGGAGTCCTGGGCCGGGTACATCAAGCGCCTGGACGGCGCCCGCCCTGATCGGGAACTGGTCTTCCTGGACCAGATCGCTCTGGCGTTGGCCCTGCTCGATACCGGTCTACCGGTGGAGGCACTCGGCCAGGAGTGGAATTTCCACACGAAGAAGGACCTCGAGACGGCTGCTGCCCCGCCCCCCGGCCCGGTCCACATCGCCCACTACCACCGCTGGGTAGACCAGGACGGCCTCCCCAAGCCTCCCCGCTACGCCCCGTTGGTCCCCGAGATCGAGCGGCTGAACGCCATCATCGCCGCCCGACGGGGCATGGCCCCCAATCCCAGCGCAGCTGCCAGCCTCGAAGCGGTGGTGCAGCGCGCGGCCAAAATGGTCCAACGCGGTGGGCGGGCCGTGCGGCGCTGAACGTTTCAACCGTCTCCCGGGGTAGGCCCGGGGAGTTCGTCAACCCGCCATCGGTGGAGCGGGAAATGGGCCAGCGTCCGTTTCAGTTCTTCGATCTCTCCCGGGCCGAGCCGTCGCCGCCAGCTCTCGGGGAGGTTGGACGCTTCGCGCGCCGTCTCGAACCCCCGCCCGGGCCGGTTGCCCTGGCGCAGGAAGTCCGCGGTGCCCTCGGTCCACGGCAGGCCCAGCCGGGCGGTCAGAGCCTCGAAGGCGGCTTCAGGGTCAACGCAGAGATGGTCGTGGGAGACGACGGTCCACTCGGGGTGCCGGTCGGCTGCCTGCTCGAGGGCGCTGAGAAGGAGCCCGAGCTGCCACACGGTGGCCGCCAGCGGTCCCGGTTGCGGGTCGGGGAGGCCCCAGGGCCTTGCGTAGCGCTCGCGGGCCCTCGGTTCGAGGTGGAGGTTGCGGCCCCGGTCAGGAAGTTCGAGCTCGAGCCAGCTGGCCAGGACGTTGGCCGGGTGGCGCACCACGATTACGACCGAAGGGGCAAAGGTTTCGGCGATCCACTCCACGGCCAATGCCGCGTGCACCGATTTGACCACGCGGCACGTTTTCCCCGTCGCCGCCGAGGGAAGGCACCGGGAGGCCAGTGCGGCGTAGCCGGCGAGCCGCAAGCGCAGCGGTGGACGGCCCTGGGCGACCTCCTCGAGGGCATCGGTGGACGGCTGGCCCCATAGCCGTTTGACCACCTGCTCCCGGCGCTCCTGCGTGCGGTCAGGTCCCAGGAGAACGGTCTGCCACAGCCGGTGGTAGCTAGCGTCACGCTCGCCCGGCCGGAGCGCCGGGAACCGACCGAGGGCCCTCGTGGCCGGGACCGCCCCGGGCCATTCTTTGGCATTGTCGGGTTCGTGGCGGGGTGTCGCGCCCGCTGCCCGACCGAGGACACCGGCGACCCAGGTCGTCCCCGCCCTCGGCAGGCCCACGACGAGTAGCGGGCGGGCCTCCTCCTCAGGCATGGACGGCTTCCTCAGGCATGGGGAGCGGGTTGAAGGCCGTCCCAGGCCGCCGCCCGGCGGATGGGCTCACTCGCTTGCCCAGGCGGTGTCCACCCACACCGGGGACAGGATGAGGATGCCGTTGCGGCTGCTCCGCTCGCCGCCATCGACGTCGAAGAAGCCCACCGGGTGCCAGCTCATGGGCACCCGCCGCTCCGAGTTGAACCCACCGGACCAGATGTAGTAGCGACCTTTGGGGACCGGCAGTGCAGCCACCGTGCAGCGGTGGCGGCTCTTCCCGGCTGGCACGACCAGGTCGGTGTTGACGGCGAAGATCGGGGAGCCGGGGCCCTGCGTCACCCCCACGCACAACTCGAACGCTGCTGCGGCATCGGCCTCCAGGACGAGGTCGATGGAAAGCTTGCCGCCGGCAACAGGCAGTGGTGCTCCGTCGGGATCGTAGGCCGTGGCGCTGACCACCCTGACGGCGTCGTCGAGTTCGGTCGCCCAGACAGCCGCCTTCTCTTCGAGGCCCACCCGGTAAGCCTGGACGACCTCGGCAGTGGGCCCGTCGGCGGCGACCACCCCACGGTCCATCCACAGCACACGGTCGCACATGGCCTCGACCGCCGACATGTCGTGGGACACGAACACGATGGTCGTGCCGCTACGGCGCACCTCGCGCATCCGCTCCAGGCAGCGCTGCTGGAAGTCCACGTCCCCGACGGCGAGGACTTCGTCCACGAGGAGGATGTCCGGCTCGAGGAAAGCGGCGATCGAGAACCCGAGCCGCATGCCCATGCCGCTCGAGTAAAACTTCACCTGCCGGTCGACGGCGCCCGTGAGTTCTGCGAACTCGACGATCGTGTTGAAACGCTGTGCCACTTGCCGGCGCGAAAGGCCGAGGATCGTCCCGTAGAAGAAGATGTTCTCACGGCCGGTCAGGTCAGGGTGGATCCCGGCGCGCACTTCGATGAGGGCCCCGATGCGACCGCTTATGGCGACGCGGCCGGCGTTGGGGTACATGACCTTGCTGAGCACCTTGAGGAGCGTGGACTTCCCGGACCCGTTGATCCCGATGAGGCCGACTGCCTCGCCTTGGCCAATGGACAGGTCGATGTCGCGCAGCACCCACCTCCACGGGTTGTCCTGTCCCCGGATCCGGTTGCGCACGCGCCGTAACTGGTCGCGCAACATCGGCTCCGTGAGGTCAGAGCGGAACCTCTTCCAAAGGTGCTCGGAGCGGATTTCTCCGATGGGTACCTGCTGCAGGGCTTGCCTGTGCAACGCTTGCTTGTGCGTCGTTCTGACCACCCTCGACATTCCTCCATGATGCGGGACCAGCGAATCCGAACGCGCAATTCAGTAAGCTGATCGGCGGGTCACCCTTCGGCGGGGTTTATTTCTTCGCACCGTTATATTACTGGGCCCCACTACAATGCCGGGAGGGAGCCGCCGGATCCTGCAGACGGGGAGCGAGGTAAGAGTGGACAACAGCCGGCATTATCCGGCTCTCATGGAGCGAAGCCAAAAGGTCGATTTCCTCGTTGTCGGCAGCCCGCGCTCGGGGACCACGCTCGTCCAGCGCCTCGCCTGTGAGATCCCCGGCGTGGCGATGCCCCCGGAAACCCATTTCTTTCCTGAGGTTATGGGGGAGCTCGTCGAGAGCGGGGCCTTCCCACTTGCCGAGCCCGACGTGCGGCGCCTACTTGAGGGGTACCTGAGCGTTCCGGCCAACACCGGCATGAACCTTGACGTCGACGCGGTCGTCGGTGCGCTCGGAGGCACTTGCCGGTCCCCAATGCAACTGTTCACTGCCATTGTCGTGCAGCTGGCCGGGACCGGTGAAATCTACGGTGAGAAGACCCCGGGGCATCTCCGGTGGTGGCGTCCCATAAGCAAGGCTGACCCATCGGTACGTTTCATAGTCGTCGTGCGCGACCCCCGTGCCGTTGTCTCGTCCAACCTGGCCGCTCCGTGGTCGGTGGCCCCATGGGCCCAGGACTGGGCTGACCAGAGGCACCTGCTTTTCGCCTACCGGTGGTTGCGCGAAGAAGCACTGGCGTGGCACCTGGCGCGCACCCTGGGCGACGGCGTGCTGACGCTGCGGTACGAGGATATTGTCGCGGGCCCTGATGCCGCCCGGTCCCGCATCGCCCGGTTCCTCGGCCGGTCGCCGACCGCTCCGCCCGAACGGGCACCGGAGTCGATCGTCATGCCCTGGGAGTCGTGGAAGAAGCAAGCTCTGGGGCCTATCGGCGACGACCGCTCTGCCGGGTGGCGGGACGACGGGCTCCTGACGCCGCCCGCGGCGGAGGAGGTGGCTGCACTCTGCATGGTCGGCATGGCCCGTCGCCACTACCGCCATGTACCCGTCCCGGCGACCGCCCCGGCGCTCGCACGGATCACGCGCCTGCGCACCCGACTGCGGGGCCTCAGGGGGTCGGAGATCGGCCGGCAGCGCTACGTCGAGTCACATGTCCTCTGATCATTACGACGGCCCCGGCACGGACCGGGTGGTCGGTGCCCGGAAGGTCGTCATTGTCGGGCAGGGGTATGTCGGGCTGCCCGTTGCGGCCAGAGCTGTCGAAGCGGGTTTTTCGGTGGTCGGGCTTGACACCGACCAGGGCCGGGTCGAGCGACTGGCCAAGGGCGTGTCGTTCGTGGAAGACGTCGATGATGCGGTCCTGTCGAGGATGCTGGCCAGCGGACGGTACCTACCCACCAGCGACCCCGACAGTGCTGAGGGCTTTGACGTCGCCGTCATCTCCGTCCCCACCCCGCTCCGCGAGGGCTCGCCCGATCTGTCGTACGTGACTTCGGCGGCGGCCACGATCGGGCAGCACCTGGGAACGGGATCCACGGTGGTCCTCGAGTCGACCACCTATCCCGGCACGACCGAGGAGGTGGTGCTGCCCATCCTCGAGGCTGCCTCTGGTCTTAGGGCCGGCCCGGACTTCCACCTCGGCTACAGCCCCGAGCGCATCGACCCGGGGAACCGCACCTGGACGCTGGTCAACACGCCCAAGGTCGTGTCGGGCATCGACGCCGCCTCCCTCGCTGCGGTGAAAGCCTTCTTCGACTGCCTGGTGGACCGCACAGTGCCGGTGCGCGGCACTCGTGAGGCAGAGCTGACGAAGCTGCTCGAGAACACCTTCCGGCACGTGAACGTGGCGCTCGTCAACGAGCTCGCCATGTTCGCGGCCGACCTGGGGATCGACATCTGGGAGGCGATCGACGCCGCCTCGACCAAGCCTTTCGGGTACCTCCGGTTCACCCCTGGGCCAGGCGTCGGCGGTCACTGCCTCCCTGTCGACCCGAGCTACCTGTCATGGCGCGTCAAGCAGCGGCTCGGGTACTCCTTCCGGTTCGTCGAACTGGCCAACGACATCAACGACCACATGCCCGACTACGTGGCGACGCGCCTCATGGCGACGTTCAACCGCGAGCGGCGTTGCCTCAACGGCAGCCGGGTCTTGCTACTCGGGATGGCATACAAGCGCAATACCGGTGACGCCCGGGAGAGCCCCAGCCTCGTCGTCGCCCAACGGCTCCGCCAGCTCGGCGCCGACGTCGTGGTCAGCGATCCCCACGTCGTGGTCGATGAGGTCAGGGACGAGCTCTGCTGGGTCGACCCGACTGAGGAGGAGGTCAAGGCGGCGGACGCGGTGGTCCTCCTGGTCGATCACGACGCGTTCGACATGCGCTCGATCGTCTCGGAAGCTCGTTACCTGCTCGATACCCGCCACGTGGTCAGTGGCGAGCACGTCGAGCATCTCTGAGGCTCGGGGAGGCCGAATGGAGGACGTGGGGACTGTCGGGACACTCGCTGAGCTGCTCGAGCACCGCGCCGCCTCGCACCCGGACCGGGTGGCGTACCGTTACCTGGACAACGGCGAAGAGGAGTCGGCGAGCCTCACCTACGGTGAGCTCCTGGCTGAGTCGGCGGCGTTCGCGCGAATGGCAACCGCGGCACACGAAGTGGGCTCCAAGGCGCTTATCATGTGCCCTCCCGGGCTCGACTACGTCGTCGCCATCTTCGGGTGCATCCAGGCCGGCATGGTGCCGGTGCCCGTGTACCCGCCCTCGTCACTGCTCCCCGGGCGCGACATAGGCCGTGTGTTGTCCGTGGCGAACGATGTCGATGCCAGCGTGGCGGTCACGGTGCCCCGCCTCGAGCACCTGACCGCGCCGGGCGCGATGGGCGACCTCAAGGTGGACTGGCTCTTTGTCGAACGAGGCTCCGGGGAGCAACCGGGGCCAGGCGCTCCACCCCTGGGCGGCCGGCGCGCGAGCCCCGACGACGTGGCCGTGGTGCAGTACACGTCAGGTTCCACGGGGACGCCGCGAGGCGTGGTGCTCACGCACAGACAGATCCTCAGCCAGCTGGGCATGATCCAGCAGGCGTACGGGGCCGAGACTGGGATGGAAGGTGTGAGCTGGCTGCCGCCCTACCACGACATGGGCCTGATCGGGGCAATCCTCGGCCCGGTTTGGTTCGGGGGCGCGTCGACGCTCATGGCTCCCAACGCCTTCGTGCGCCGCCCCCTGCGGTGGCTGGAGGCCATCTCGCGCTACCGGGCCGCGTTCAGCCCGGCACCGAACTTCGCCTACGACCAGTGCGTCCGGCGCTCCTCGCCCGAGGACCGCGAGGGCCTGGACCTCAGCTCGTGGCGGATCGCCATCAACGGGGCAGAGCCGGTCCGCCCGGCCACGCTGGAACGGTTCTACCAGGCCTTTGCCCCATGTGGCCTGAAGCGGGAGAGCCTCTGGCCCAGTTACGGTATGGCCGAGACCACCCTGGTCATTTCGGCCGGGGCCCTCGGCCGCAACGCCCGGGCCCTGCGGGTGAGCCGTGACGCCCTTGGCGCCGGGCGCCTGGAGCAGGTGGGCCACGACGTAACCGCCTCGGCCTCGGTGGAGTTGGTGACCTGCGGGCCGCCGGCGGAGGGGACGAGTGTCGTGGCCGTCGACCCGGAGAGCTGCAAGCTCGTCGGGCCTGGCGCTATTGGCGAGCTGTGGGTGTCCGGGCCCCACGTGGCGTCCGGTTACTGGGGGCGGCCGGCCGAGTCGGAGGTTACCTTCCGGGCCGAAATAGCCGGCGGGCCACCGGGGACCTACCTGCGCACCGGCGACCTCGGGGCAGTCGTGGGCGGCGAGGTGGTAGTGACCGGCCGGGCCAAGGACGTGGTCATCATCCGGGGTGCCAACTACTACCCCCATGACTTCGAGGACACCATGCAGGCCGCCCACCCTGACCTGCGGGAGGACTTCGCGGTGGCCTTCAGCGTCCCCGGCGAGGAGACCGAGCAACTGGTGCTGGTGCAGGGCGCCGCCATCAAAGTGGCCGACCACGAAACCCTGGCCCAGGCCACCAGGCAGATCGTGCGGGCGGTCACCGACGAGCACGGGCTGCGGCCTGACGCCGTGGTCCTGGTCGCCCCCAAGCACATCCCGCGCACGTCCAGTGGCAAGGTACGCCGCTCGGCGACGCGCGACGCCTACCTCGGCGGCCAGCTGCCCACACTGTACGAGTGGCGGGCCACCGGGAATGCGGACAGGGCCATCCCCGGGTCAGGGACGGTCGATGAGGCCTGAGCGTTCGCGGGAAGGGGGACCTGGGCAGGCCACGACGGTGGCCCCGAAAGCTCGGCGGGCCCGGTTCAACCCGTTCGATCCCGAGTACGTCCAGGATCCGTACCCCACTTACCGCTCCTTGAGGGACGCAAAGCCTGTCCATCGCACGCCGTTCGGACCGATGGTCGTCACCCGTCATGCTGACGTGGCAGCTCTCCTAAAGGATAGTCGTTTCGGGGTCGATGCTCGCCGATCGAACCGGTGGGCCGGCTATACGGCCGCAAACGCGGCCGCAGCGGATGCCGGTGAGATCCTTGACCGCCTCCGCCCGTTTATTTTCTTGGACCCGCCCGAGCACACGAGGCTGAGGCGACTGGTCAGCAAGGCCTTCACCCCTCGGGCCGTTGAGCAGATGCGCCAGTATGTCTCCGAGGTCGTCGCCGAGATGCTTGCCCGGGCGCGTGAGAAAGACTGCTTGGAAGTGATCGGCGACTTGGCGGACCCGCTCCCGACGCGTGTAGTAAGCGAGATGCTCGGAGTCCCCAGGAGCGACCACGAGATGGTCCGCAACTGGACCCGGGATCTCAACGCTGTCGTCCAGTTCAACCTGCTCCCCGAGACGGACCCCCACCTGTTGTCCACGTTGGACGATGCCGTGAGGTACCTGCGCCAGCTCGTGCATGCTCGACAGGAGGAGCCGACAACGGACCTCCTGAGTTCGCTCGTCGCAGCGAGCCACGAGGCCAATATCCTTACGGTGGAAGAGGTTATAGCCACCTGCATTATGCTTTTGGTCGCAGGGCAGGACACGACCGTGAACCTCATCGGCAATGGCCTGCGTGCCCTGGCGCAAAACCCGGGGACCGTCGCGGCGTTGCGTGCCGACCCCGCGCTCTGGCCCCAGGCAGTCGAAGAGCTTCTGCGGTTTGACTCTCCGGTCCAGATGACGTCACGCATCGCGCTCGCCGACGCGGAAGTCGCAGACGTGCCTGTCGCACCCGGCCAGGAGCTGCTCGCCGTACTTGGTTCGGCCAACCGGGACGAGCGAGTTTTCGAGGATCCCGATCATCTCGACCTTCAAAGGAAAAACGCTCACCTGGCCTTCGGATTGGGGGCTCATTCCTGTATCGGGGCTTCGTTGGGGCGGCTCGAGGGTGGCATGGCGATCTCCTGTGTGACCGGGGCACTCGCAACGCTCGAGCTGGTGGAAGAGCCTCACTACAGGGGGAACTTTGTATTGAGAGGGTTAGAGGCACTGAAATTCCGCTGGTGAGCGGCGGCCCGCGTTGACCGTGGGTAATAAACCAAGGCCCACAAGGCGCCGGGTGCCGAACCATGAGGAAGCACAATAAGACGGGCCAAACCTCAGCGCCATGGTCCAGTTCAACCTCCTGCCCGAGACGGGCCCCAACCGGCTTGAAGGTGGTGAGGCAATTTCCTGCGTGCGGTAGGCGTTGCCGAGGTTGGAGCTGGCGGAAGAGCCGCGCTATCGAGCGAATTTCGTACTGAGGGTTGGAGAGCCTGACATTTCGATGGTGAGCAGGCTCAGGTGATGCCCGGGGCTAAGCCGCGCTGCTCATCGATCGGTCCAATGAGGAACTGAGGCGGCGATGAGCAAACCGCTCCCGCCCGCCTCGCCCAAGTCGTCCGATCGAGCGGACTGGACGACTTGGGTGGATTGGGTGACCTACGAGACGCTCGGCCCCTGGAGAGCGGGTTGGCTGTTGGGGTAAGCGTAGGACGTTGTACCGTCACTGAACACGAAGCAGTAGGTGTAGTTGCCGGCCGGCGCCTTCCCCTTTACCTCCCAGAGCTGGCCTGTAGTTGCCGAACCCGAGACAGCTTTCATCGCGAACCGGTGGCCGTCCACCACCAGGTCGGCGGTGGTCGGTGGCGTGCCGTGCTGGTGGGTGTAGGTCACCTGGAAGGTGAAGGTGGTCGACGTCGAGCCCGACTCCGGCGACAGGGCCCCCCCGGTGAGCATCATCGTGGTGAAGTACCCGACGTTGCCCTGGTTGTAGGTGCCGGTGGCGGTGCCGTCCGAGAAGCGGAACTGGTACTCCCAGTAGCCGGGCGGCATGGTGGCCGAGAACTGGTAGACCGTGCCATTGGTGGGGTCGGGGGTGCCCACCGGTGTGAGCGGGCGGGCGATCCCGCCGACGAAAACTTCGGCCACCGTCGGGAGCCGGCCTTCCGGCGAGGTGTACAGCGCCTGGAAGGTGACCAAAGAGCCGGCCATCAGGCTCGGCACGGTGGTCTGGTCGACTAAGTCGAAGGGCAGGACCTGCACCGTGAAGGGCACCCCATTGACCGGCAAGACAGCGGTACCGCTGCTGTTGGTGAACGAGAAGGTGAAGCTGTGCTCGCCGGGTTCCAGCGCGGTGAAGAACGTGTAGAGCGTCCCCGGCGGGTTGCCGTTCGTCCCTGTGGCGGTCATGGTGTGCGCTACCCCGTCGATGATGACCTCGCTCGTGAGCGGGGTCTCCGTGGCGCTGTAGGCGACCGAGAACTGGAAGGTCGTCGACGGTCCTCCGATCCAGGGCAGGCAGACCGACGCCGGCGGCACGTTGTCGGGCGCCGGGACGTTGAGCACGGTGTCGATTGTCAGGGGCTGCAGCGGCGCGGGCGGCAGGGGTGCCTGGGAGAAGTCGAAGAAGTCCGTCAAGTCGCTCGTGACCGCCAGGGCATCGCGCTGCCCGAGGCTCGGCAGGCCCCAGTTGACCTCGACGAACTTGGCCAACGAACTGAACTCCGCCTGCTCGTGGGAAATGTAGCCCGGCTTGGCCCACGGGGAGATGACCAACAAGGGGACCCGCGGGCCCAGCCCGAGGGCATCGACCACCGGCGGCGTGACGTGGTCGGCGAACCCTCCCCAGTCGTCCCAGCTCACGAAGATGGCGGTGCTCGACCAGTACGGGCTGGCCATGACTGCGTCGAGCACTTCCACGATGAAGTTCTCACCGGGCCCGAGCTGGCGCGGCGGGTGGTCGCTGGCCGAGTCCGACGGGCAGACCCACGAGACGCTGGCGAGGTTGCCGTTGGTGATATCGGTGACGATCTGTGGCGGGTCGAGGATGATGTTGGGCGAACCGGCCAAGGCGCTGATGTAATCCGGCGCGATCCACAACGGGGAGTCGCTGTAATACCGCCAGCTCACGCCGGCATTTGTGAGCAGCTCGGGCACCGAATCGATATCCACCCCAGGGGGCTGGAGGTAGCTGGTTCCTTGCTCGGTCTCCGACCAGATCATGTAGTTGGGCGGAGCCGTGCACCCGAACAACTCTTGGCCGTCGAGCACGACGACGTCCGGCGTTTCCGCCATGCCGCCGGACTGCGCCGCGATCATGTAGAGGTGGTTCGGCGTGCTGCTGCTAGCGGCCGATGTGAAGAAGTTGTCGCTCAGCCCGTACGCGCTAGCGAGTGCCCACAGCACGGGCACGTCCGACTGGCTATAGCTCACCTGGCCCCGGGGGTCGCACCCGGCGCCGCCGGTGGCGTAGTCCGCTATGCAGGGTGCTCTCCCGTGGTCGATGTCGGCGCCGACAGGGTTGGGAGCGGGGGCGTAGGTCACACTGTCGGCTCCGGGGAACCCTCCGAACAGATTGTCAAAGGTGTGGTTCTCCAGCATGATGACGATGACGTTCTTGATCGGCGTCGTCGTGCTTGCGCCCGTCTGTGGCCTTCCGGCGGGCAGGGCGGCGGCCGACGCGTGGCCGACGGGTAGCAGCCGGTACCCGTAGGCTGTGGCTGCGCCTGCTCCGAGCAGCTTTATGGCCGTCCTGCGGGAGATCTTCGGTTTCTCGGCCTTCTTCGGTTGGTCTGTCATCGCGGTCCCCCGGTCAGCGTCGGTGCTGTGACAGCAGGTACGCCAACAGCCCGACAAGGCTCGTGCCGGAGTTGCCGGAGCCGGAGTTGCCGGAGCCGGAGCCGCTGGAGCCGGAGTTGCCGGAGCCGGAGCCGCTGGAGCCGGAGTTGCCGGAGCCGGCTGATACCGGGGTGCACCCTGGCGGGCTCCAGGACACGATCTCCGTTTGCCAAACCGACGTGGCCGAGGGGTAGTAGGCGTTGGAATACCAGAGCGTGCAGTCGTCGGGGGCCAGGGCCAGGTAGGAGGCGTCGCCCCAGCGCGACGGGCTGGCCTGCGAGTTGAGGCCAGGCGATGACGGTGTCTGCGATGCACTTCCGTACCAGATGATCTTCTCGGGGCTCATGGTGCCCAGGGCCATGGTCGGCAGGTGGACGGACCCTCCGATCGACGGGTAAATCGAGGAGCTCGAGACTGTGTAGGCGAGGGCGATGTCGCCGCTGCCATCCTCGTTGATGCTCTGGTCATAACGGCTCTGCGCACCCGGGGAGAACACGCCTTTCTGGTAGAGCGCCCAGGGCGCGTCACCGCTCTGGCGGAGCTCGAACCACTCGGGGCTGGCCTCGCCCGATGACGAGCGGACGTCGAAGGTCCCCACGATCGACTGGTAGCCCCCGAAGTTGCGGTACACGACCGGCAACATCAGGTTGTCCGTCCAAGTCTCGAGCTGCGTGCTGGTCCCCGGTTGGGGGCCACAGTCGGGTAGTGCGGAGCAGACATCCAGGTTGTACTGGCCTATGTTGAGGTCACCCGGCCCCTGCACAGAGAGGGTGCCCGTCGTCCAGTTGGGGGTCACCGCGAACCCGATGAGATCCGACGACGATCCGCCACCCTTGGCTATCAACAGGTCGCTCGGGCCACCCAGATAGATTTCCGGCGCGCCGGACGGCTCCGTTGTCTGGCCTTCAAGCGTCGTGGGCGTGAACGATTCGTAAGAGTTAGACAGCTGCGCACTGACCGATTGCAGTGCCTCACCGGCGAGGAGTTCACTGCGGTTGTAGGCCACCAGCAGGTCGCCCTCGTAGGTGCCACTGCCGCCCGGGGCGTTCCACAGGTTGACGCCGAGGTAGTAGGCGTCGGACGAGAACCCCAGCTGGGGGTAGTCGGTTTGGGCGTTGTCGCCGGAACTGAGGAGGATGGAGTAGAGGTACCAGGACCCGGTCGGGTCGTCGGTCTGGGACACGGCCAAGCATTCGAAGGCCTCGGCCAATGAGCCCGCGGTTATGTGCACCGTGCGGGCATAGACGAACTGGTTGGCGAGCTGGTCATAGATGATCTGGGACCAGTCACCGGTGCTGAGCTCGGCGCACGGCCCTAGCAGCCCGGACCACAGGGTATTTGTGGGTGCCTCGGAGGTCAGCGGCGTCCCGGTGAGGGAGAAGATCTGGAAGGACGGTTCGGCGATTTCGAACACGGCCGTCGGGCCCACGGCGATGTCCGAGTCCGACGGCACCTCCGGGCCGCTGTCGCCCAGGCCGGCGAAGGAACTTCCCTGCCCCGGGGCGGTCCCGTTCGTGGTACTGGGCGCGGTCACCGGGGCCGTGCCAGCGACCGCCGCCGCGCCGGGCGGGGCGAGCGTAGCGAGCGGGCGGGACAGCTGGGGCACCACGGTTGGGCTCGCAGCGCGAAGCGTCACCGGGACGGCTGCTGGTGCACCGAACGTCTGTTGCCCCGACTGGCCCGAGGATGCTCCCGCCGTACCCGTCGATGTAGCTATGCCAGTCGATGCAACCATCGCTCCAGCACCCAGCGCGACTACCCATCGCGTCCAGCGTCCGCGTCCCACAGCGTTCCTCCTACTCCGTTTGTTCATGTACTTGGGTGTGTATTGCGTTCGGGTCAGACGGCCGCCGGGGCGTCGTCGACAAGAGGGCCGCCTGCGGTCAGGTCGATGAGGGGGCACACTCCCACTGCGCCCGGCACGAGGGCGCAGACCCGTTCGAGCGCCGCGCGGATGACGAGTGGATCTCCTGTGATCGGCAGCCCAGCTACCGTCTCCGGGGCCAGTCCGGGCACGTCGACCTTCGACAGGAGCGGGTGGGCCGCCGGCTGGGCGTCCTCGTCGGCGCTGAAGAGGTCCTCGCTGAGTTTCTCGCCAGGGCGCAGCCCGGTGTAGACCACTTCGATGTCGCGACCTGACTCGGCGATCATCCTTTTGGCCACGTCGGCGATCCGCACTGGGTCGCCCATTTCGAGGACCATGACCGATCCGGCCGGCGCGATCGCCCCAGCTTGGATGACCAGTTGCACGGCTTCCTTGATGGTCATGAAGTAGCGGGACACTTCGGGATGGGTGACGAAGACCGGGCCACCCCGCTCGATCTGCGCCTGGAAGGCCGGGAGCACTGAGCCGCGGCTGCCCAGTACGTTGCCAAAACGCACGGAGAGGTAGCGCCCGGTAGCGGTTGAACGGGCGGCGTGCGCAGTCAGGCGTTCGGCAATCCGCTTGGATAGGCCGAGGGTGCTGATCGGATCGGCAGCCTTGTCCGTGGAGATGTTGACGAACCGCTCGACGCTGGCGGCCATCGCCGCATCGAGGAGATCCCGGGTGCCCCAGACATTGCTCTTCACGGCTTCCGCTGGGTGCAACTCGAGCAGCGCCAGGTGCTTGAGCGCCGCGGCGTGGAACACCACGTGCGGTCGTCGCTGAAGCAATAGATGGTGGACAGCGTCGCGTTCACGGATGTCGAGCAGGACCAGGTCGTGCGAGTCCAACATGCCGCGCCCGTCCAGCGATAGCTGCACCGCGTGCAACGCCGACTCGTCACGGTCGACCATGATCAGTGCTTCGAGGCCGAACCTCGCCAGCTGACGGCAGAGCTCGGAGCCGATCGACCCGCCGGCCCCGGTAACCAGGACGCGCCTGTTACGCAGGTAGGCTGCCGCCGACTCCAGGTCGATTTGTACCGGGTGCCGGCCCAGGAGGTCGGCGATCGTGGGGGAGCGGATGTCGCTGGCCGAGACATGGCCGTCCAGGAGCTCGCGCGTCGGTGGCAAGACCCGCACCTCGAGGCCGGCTGAGCGGGCAATGGAGCTGATGGAACGGATAAGGCCCGAGCTCGCGCTCGGTATCGCGAGAACGAGCAGGTCAGCACCGTACAGCTTGGCTGCTCTGGCGATCTCGGTCCTGTCCCCGATCACGCGCACGCCCTTGATCCGCAGGTTGGCCTTCCCGGGGTCGTCGTCGAGGGCGGCGACGGGCACGTAGGCAGAGTGGGGGTTGCGACGGAGATTGTGTATGAGCTGTTCAGCGCCCTCCCCGGCACCATAGATGAGCACGGGGCGGCTCCCCGAACCGGGGCGGAGGCGGAGCTGTTCAAAGAGCCGCCACACGTACCGTATACCCACCATCCCACAGGCGGCTGCCGTAGCTGCACCAAGCGAGACCAGCACCGGCAACCCGTGGTGGCCGAGGATCCAGCTGGCACACAGGAGCAGGCCGAGGGTGGCCGCCACAGTCTCGACGACGACGGCAACTTCTTCGAACGACCCGAACCTCCAATGGTTGCGGTAGAGACCGACGAGGGCACCCACCCCCATCTGGACAACAATGGCCAGCGCCATCAGGAGGAGCATGCGGGGCAGCCGGACCTTGAAAGCGGCTGACAGGAGGTCCCAGCGGACTGCCGCCGCCAACCAGATGCCTCCGACCCAGGCCAGGGAGTCGCCGAGCCCTTTGGTCGCGCCGACGTGGGCTAATGCTGTGCCCGGCAGCGCAGAACGGATGTCAGGTGGCTTGGAACGCGCCGTTCGTTTGCCGCTCATGCCGATTGCGACGCCAAACCAGCGGGGCCCTGGAGGCCGATGGGACTCCCGTTGGAGAGCACCAGCGAGACTGAAGCGGGCGATGAGACGGTCGGCGCCGCGGCCATTGTGGTGACAACGCCAATCTCTACGACCGTTGACATTTTCAGATGCGGCATGCCCTTCCTTTCGGTGTGCCGTCAGTTCAGGGTTGGAACATCTGGGCAGAGTATATACGGCATGCCTGACGAGAAACGTTAAAAAATGCCTCCCCTCTTGAGCAGCTTCAGGCACGATAAGCGCTTCGGGTGCCCTATGCTCAGCACTCGCTGTGACGACACGACGAAGCGACCAACCGGTACGTGGGCTGCGCCACTGCGCGCGGCGCTACTGCGCAGCACTTGCGGTTGCCACACTCACCGTGCTTGCCGGACCGGTCCTGGCTGGCGCCGCCACAGCGCCGGCGACCGCGGTAGGCCCTTCAGGGGGAGCGTTGTCGTTAGTCGCGGGTACAGGGACTGCCGGGATGCCCAAACCGGGCCCGGCGACCGCGTCGGAGCTGGAGACCCCCTCGAGCGTGGCGGTGGACTCCGCGGGGGATCTGTTCACCGCCGATCCGGAGGCCAGCGAGGTATTGAAGGTTTCGGCAGCCACCGGGGCGCTGTCGGTCGTGGCGGGGACGGGGACCTCTGGGAGGCCCTTACAGGGCCCGGCGACCTCGGAGGAGCTAGAGGCGCCGACGGGCGTGGCGGTGGACTCCTCGGGGGACCTGTTCATCGCCGACCGGGGCGCCAGCGAGGTATTGGAAGTTTCGGCAGCCACCGGGGCACTGTCGGTCGTGGCGGGTACAGGGACTGCCGGGATGCCCAAACCGGGCCCAGCGGCCTCGTCGGAGCTGGAGGCGCCGACGGGCGTGGCGGTGGATCCCGCGGGGGACCTGTTCATCGCCGACCCGGGCGCCAGCGAGGTATTGAAGGTTTCGGCAGCCACCGGGGCGCTGTCGGTCGTAGCGGGTACAGGGACTGCCGGGATGCCCTCGCCGGGCCCAGCGGCCTCGTCGGAGCTGGAGGCGCCGACGGGCGTGGCGGTGGATCCCGCGGGGGACCTGTTCATCGCCGACCGGGGCGCTTTTCGAGTATTGGAGGTTTCGGCAGCCACCGGGGCGCTGTCGGTCGTGGCGGGTACAGGGACTGCCGGGATGCCCAAGCCGGGCCCAGCGGCCTCGTCGGAGCTGGAGGCGCCGACGGATGTGGTGGTGGACGCCTCGGGGGACCTGTTCATTGCCGACCCGGGCGCGAGCGAGGTGGGCGAGGTCTCGTTCCCCCCGTTGGTGTCAGGGGTTTCGCCTGCTGCGGGGACGACCGCTGGCGGCGTGACCGTTACCGTGTCCGGCACCTATTTCGGAGAAGTTGCTGCCATTGACTTCGGCACGCTCCCGGCACGCGCGTTTAGTTGCAACGGTGTGAACTCGTGCAGCGCGGTGGCCCCTTTGTCGCCGCCGGGCATGGTCGACATAACTGTTACGACACCCTGGGGTGTCTCCCGCATCTCGAGCTCTGACCGGTTCAGCTACTACTCAGCCCTGCCAGCCGCGCCTACGGTCACCGTGGTCGGCCGGACGGGGCCAGGACAGGTCGTTGTGTCCGGCACCACAACGCCCGGTGCGAGGGTGACGCTGTGGGCTGCGTCCTACGGGCAGCAGGCCTTCTCCTCGCAGCGTTCGGTTGCGGCCGGCAAAGCAGGGACCTACCGGTTCGCCGTTGCCGTCCACCGGACTACCCGGTTTTACACCCGGGTAGAAAGCCGGCAATCGAGCACCGTGATTGCGTCGATCAGGGATGTTGTGGCGGAGGTCCTGACCCCCGAGAAGGGGGCGGTCAAAGCAGAAGTAGTCACCAACCCGAAGGTCGCCGGTGTGGACGTCACTTTCTACCAGGTCGGGCCAAAGGGGGGCCTCACCCCGCTCGGTACTCTGCGCATCGAATCCTCAACCGGGGTCGCATCGCAGACGTTCTCCCTGGCCGGGCCCACCGTCACGATTGAGGCGCACGTCCGGAGCGGGGACGGTACAACGGGCGGCGACTCCCCTCCCCGTACGGTGACGGTCAAAGGCGCCTGAACCCCGGGCCCCGGCAGACCGATAGCGCGCCCCCAGGGGCAGGACAACGGGCAGTCAGGACTTCGGGCGTTTGGTGTCGACTAGGTCCGCCAGGGACCTCAGCGAGATGAAGTGGTCCTGCACGAGCTCCTCGTCGGGGATTTCCACGCCGAACTCGTCCTCACAGAAGGCAACCGTCTCCAAGAGCTGTGAGGAGTCGAACAACTCCCACAGTGGCCGGCTCCCTTCGGCGAGCAACTCGTCCCGGCCTCCCTCCCACCCCAGGTCCCTGACCACAAAGGCATAAATGGCCTCAACAGTGCCGTCCGCCACGCCAGTGCCGTCCGCCACGCCAGTGCCGTCCGCCACGCCAGTGCCGTCCGCCACGCCAGTGCCGTCCGCCATGTCAGCCTGCCAGCGCTCGGACGGCGGCGGTCACCTGTGCGGCGACGACGTCCTGGGCCGAAGAGCGGTCTAGCGCATGAATCGATTCGGGGTGCAATACGACCTCCACTGCCGGGTCGGAGATGACCGATGACAAACCGCCTTCGCAGGCGGCAAGGAAGTCAGCGTACATCCAATCCTCGCTGCCGTAGACGATGGTGACCCCGACGCCGTTCCGCGTGAGCTGCCCGAGCCACTCCTTGCCGAGGAGCACCCGGCCCGTGGCCGTCGAGTCGCCCGGTACCCCGGCGTCGGCAGGGGCGCGTCTCACTGTGGGCGCCAGGCTGCGTACTCGGCGCCGCGCCCGTCTGGCCAGCCAGCGGCGGTACTCCGGGTCGGTCACGAACCGGCTCGCCACCTCCCGGGTGAGGGTGCTGCGCACGACCGCTCCAAGCGGGGCCGGGCCGCCCGCCTGGATCACGGTCTGTCCTCTCTGAACCCAGGTCAGTGGGGGCGAGAGCAACACGACTCGCCGCACAGCGGGCCGCACGACTGCCAACGCCATCGCTGGGACCGCGCCGAAGCAGTGGCCGGCGACGACCAACCGCTCGGCCCCGCGCCCCATCAGTTCGTCGATGCCTGCCGCTACGTCCGCGGCCGGCTGGCCGTCGTGCCTGCGCTCGAACTCGCCCGAACTGTCGCCGGAACCGGTGAAGTCGAGGCGGATAACCCAGCTGCCAGAACCTGCCAGACCTCGGGCAAGGCGGGCCCAGAGCCGACCGGTGCCGGCTGTCATCGTGTGGGCGCCGGAATGAAGGAGGAGGACGCCTGTCCCCTCAGGTTGTCGGGGACGGGTCAGGATGGCGAAGGCCTTCTGGCTCCCGGATGGGAGCCACAGGGGCAGCTCGTCGTCTGCGCTGGCCGGTAGGGGGACGGCGCTCATGAGGCGACCCGCTCGATAGCCAGCCACGAGACGACCGCATCGATCAGCTCCACGGTCTCGGGCCGCTGCTCCTCTATCTCCCAGGCGTCCGGCACGAACCACCAGCTTCGGCTCTGCCGTACGTTGACCGTGTGAACCGGGGCGCCCCCTTCTCGCCAGCGGTCGGCCCACTCGGCGAGATCACGGCGTAGCTCGGCGGCTACGGCAATTTGCACGAGGAGAACCGGCCGGGGGGAGGCGCCAAGCTCGCCCTCGAGGGTCCGTTCCCGGATGCTCGATGCTGTGGGCCAGCCAACCCGGAACCCGAAGGCATCGAACTCGCCAAGCTCCTCGAGGCTCCTGACGTCGTCTGCAGCCGCGTCCCGGGCCCGCCGGAGGGCGGCAGTCCGGCGGGCCCGGGTCAGCTCACGGAACCACCTGGATCCCTCCAAGGCTGGTTCGATGCAGCACAACCCGAGGCCGGGGCGGGCGGCGACCGCGTGGGCAGCGACCAACGAGCCGAGGCGGACACCGATGAAAGCCGTGGCCGGGAGGCCCGCCAGATCCGCCAGCCACTCCTCGGCGACGCTCGCGTCTTCGGCCATGGTGGCGAATGTGGGGTGGCGGTCTGGCAGGTCGTCGCTGTTGCCGGTGCCCCGGTACTGGAAGCGCACTGACGCCACACCGCTGGAGGCAAGGGCGCGGGTGAGCAGGACCTCGGTGCGGTAGTTGGTCAGCTGCTCAGAGTAGAGGGCGGGGCACAGCAAAACGGCGCCCGTCGGGGGCCCCGCCGGCAGGTGTGCCACGGAGAAAATCTTCGACCCAGCGGGACCAGTGAACCCTCCTATCTCCCGGCCACCGCCAGAGAGTTGCCTGACAGCCAGACCCGTACCGCTCCCGCCATCCATCGCCCCGAGTCTAACGTCACCACGGCTCAAGTGACTTTGGACGAGACCGGAGTGCCAGTTGTCAAAAAGGGTACTTATTGCTGATTCGCCACATCGGCGAAACCGCGATCAACCGGTCCGCGACCGGCGCCGACACCTAGCTTATGATAACTACTTGCCTGGCGGGACCGGCAAAAGCGCTTCTCGGTCTTTGCGTTGTCTCGTTCCTGCTACCCACTAGCGTTGCCACGGCGGAAGGCCCGCGGTCGGCCGCCCTCACCAGCACGTACAACGTGCCCCCGTCGATACCGGCGACCTGCTCGGCCTCCTCACCGGATGAAACGTCGGCATTGCAGGCGTTCTTCAACTCGGTGCCCGACGGGTCGACCATCGTCTTCCCCGAAGGTGCCTGCTACCGGGTCGAAGGCTCTCTCGATCTGGTCGACCGCAACAACCTGACCTTCGAGGGGAACGGCGCGATCCTCGAGTCCTTCACCGACGGTACCGGCTTCGTGCAGGACCTTGCCACTCGTTACCACGTCTTCTGCCAGGGTGGAACGAACCTGACGTTTACGGGCCTCGCCATCGAGGGCACGAACACCACCCACTCGTACAACCCGGCGTACCAGGACCAGGCCGGGTTCTGGGTCTGGGGGACAGAGGGCCTGACGCTCACCCATGACACCGTCTACGACGTGCTCGGCGATTTCGTGTTCCTCGGGCCAGACACCTACAACACCTGGAAGTGGGCCACCAACGTGACGATAAGCGGCGACACCTTCTTTGGGTCGGGCCGGCAGGGGATTGCAATCACCGGCGCGGAGAACGTGTCGATAACCGGTAACCGGATGTCCGGGGCGGCTCTCTCGATGTTCGACATCGAGCCGGACTCGGGCACCGGCCCGGACGTAAATGGCATCCCGACGTACGGGGGTGCCGCGAATATCACCATTTCCCAGAACACGATCGGCAAGGCCGGCACGACATTCCTGTCAGCAGCAGGGGCGGACGGTACGGTGACCGGCGTCACCGTAGAGGACAACAGCCTGGTCAACCAGCCGATGAACATGATCATTGCGGGCTACGCGACCGTACCCCGGTCGGGTTTCCAGATCATTGGGAACACGACTACCGGCAATGAGTTCGGCAGCCCGCTTGCGCTGGTCAACCTGACCTATGTGAACCAGGCTGCCGTGTCGGGCGACGTGTCGCCTTTGTACGGGCCCGAGGACATGACGGCCGTGGCCGTTTACGGCTGTCACAACGTGCTGGTCAACGGCAACCAGTTCCCTGGTGCTACGCGGTACGTTTCGGTCGATTCAGGCGGCTGGACAGGCACGCCGTCGTCGGGGATAGAGGTCAGCAACAACCAGGGCCAGCTACCCTCCAACGGTCGGCGCTCGTAGCGCCACCACGCGGCAAGGCGCCGACTTCGGTCGGCGCCTTTAGCGCTACCTTGGGGAGATCGCCGAGGGAGCCGGGGGGCTGTACCCTGGCCCCAGTGATGGGCTCGCCGATCGGGTCAGAGGCGCGACCGTCTGCCGGTGCCCCGCGAGAGGTCCTGCGGCCGCACGCACGGTGGGGACCGCTCGAAAGGGTGCCGCGACCGGGGGGGCATGGCCCGGGGGCTGGCGAGTGCCATGTCTGGGTCACGCGAGTCGCGGCCCCGACTGACTGCGCTGCATGGGTCAGCCCGGAAGAGGCAAGGCGCGTCGCTGACGGGCCACCGAGCGCCCACCTGAGCACATGGGCGACGTCGCGGGCGCTGCAGCGACTGGTTGCGGCGCACTACCTGGGCGTCGGCCGATCGGAGATCACGATCGACCGCAGCTGCGAGCATTGTGGTGACAAGTCGCACGGCCGGCCGTCGGTTAGCGGTTCCGGGCTGATCGATTACTCCGTGACGCATACGGGCGGTTGGGTGCTCATGGCCGTCGTCGGTGAGGGCCGGGTCGGCATCGACGCCGAGCGGCACCTCCGATTGGCCGAGCTGGACCGTCTGGCAGGCAAGGTCCTCTGTCCGCAAGAGCTTGCCTTATTGCTTGGGCTGCCCGAACAGGACCGGACCGCCTGGTTCCTGCGTGCGTGGGTGCGCAAGGAGGCAGTCCTGAAGCTGACTGGGTACGGCCTAGCGCTCCCGCTAAGAGCGATCGACGCCCGTTCTGACGGGCCGATGTCGGTGACTTCTGAAGGGCAGCCGCTGGGGTGGAGCGTCCAGCTCACGGATCTACCGGCAGTGCAGGGCCACACGGCCGCGTTGGCGACCACCGGGCATATCGGCTCCGTCCGGTGGTTCGCCGCCGCCCTCGGCGATCACCGGCCGGGCCGGTGACGCGGGGCACCGACGTGCTAAGCCGAGGCCGTGGAGACCACGCTTGTCTGGGCGTAGCCCGTGGACCGGCCACCCTGCCCGGCCGTGGCAGTGGCCGTAATGGTCGTTATGGCAGGACCGATCGCGACGGCCACCGACCAGGCACCAGACGAACTCGCGGTAACGGTACGTGCCCAGGTCGACCCGGGCCGCAGCTGGTCCCAGCCTTCCACGTCGACGGTCGCGCCGGGCGCTGTGGTGCCTCGGATCGTCACGGTGGTCGCCGAAGTGATCGTGCTCGGGGCCGGGGAGGTGATGGTGAGAGGCAACGAGCCCGGCATGCCCGAGACGACGTACCGGTCGGCCACGATCGAGGGCTGCTCGGTCAACTTGCCGGCACCAATGTCGCTGGCCAGCCGCACGTACTGGGCCTCAGCCCAGGTGAGCGGACTGGCCGACCCGTCGGGCGACCCGGGGACGAAGCCGATCGAGCCCGTCGTGGGGTCGGTCCCGTAGGGGGATGCAGGCAGGGCTCGGTGCTCCCACACCTGCTCGGGCTCAATGCCGTCGCCCGACCCCATGTTGAGCATGGTCTGCAGCATGGTGCGGGCCTGCGAGACCTGCCCGGCAGCCACGTCGTACTCGCCCCGCTCGCCGTTGAGCACCGGCCAGGGGTGGCCGGTGCCGGTGCCTGTGGCGGCCCAGGGGGCCCCGGTGGTGCTGCAGGTGGTCAGGCTGGGCTGGTAGCAGTCGCCGTAGCCGTCGCCGCCCTTGGCCTTGGCACTGCCGATGCTGCCCAGCGTCCCGTACCGGTAGAAGCCCGGGCCGCTCGGCGTCTGCACCTCGATGGTCTTGTCGACGACAGTGAGGGAGTTCTCGATGGTCGGATCGGTGGCGGGCAGGACGCCGAGGCGGACGAGCTCCAGGAAGCCGGCGTCGATCACCTGCTGCTCGGGCACGCCCGAAGGCCCACCGTTGCCCAGGTTGAGTGTTGCCTTGTCATTAGGGTTGCCGTCCGGGGCGATGCGGACGAAGTACGGCTTGGTCGAATAGGAGCTGTTGGCGATGGTCGTGACGGTCCAGTTCTTGACATTGCGGGCGAAGTGGTCGGCCGTGGCCTGGTACAGGCGCGCCCGGTCCATGTCGCCGTTACGGGTGGCGATGGCGGAAGCGGCGGTCAGGCCGGCGATCTCGGCGGCGATGGTCGAGGGGGAGTAACCGCTCTGTTCCTCCCAGCGCTCCACGCCCTCGGACGGGCCGTTCGTCACCAGGAAGTCGGCGGCAGGACGAACGTGGTCGACGTAGAGCTGATGGTCCCCGGCCAGTCCCGACTGCCACGCCATGAGGACCGGGTAGGAAGTCTCGTCCAGCTGCAAGCCGCCGGTGTCCGGCGCCGCCTTGCCGTTCAGCAGCGAGTTGCGGGGCATGGAGCCGTCGGCCTGCTGTTGGCGGTCGAAGAGGAATAACGCCGCCGCCCGGGCCGTCTTCAGGTCCCCGGCCACGAGGAGGGCGGTGAAGGCCTCGTAGAGGTCGCGGGCGAAGACCTCACGGTAGGAGCCGAAGTAGGTGGGCAGGTCGTAGGCACCGTCCACCCCGGCTGGCACCGCCTGGCCCCATGGGCTGGCCAGACCTGCCACTATGGCCCCGGAGAAGGTTTTGTCCTCCGACGCCTTGACGACGTTGATGGCCCGGTAGTACTCGACCTGCTGCGCCGGGGTCAACGAGGGCGACGGCCGGTTGAGAGAAGCGTCGTAGCTGTGCCACCCGGCGAGGTAGGCGGCCAGCATGATCGTGGGCGAGGCATCCGCCGCTGCCTGGGCTACGCCCACTGCCGCTAACAGGGTGCGCCCGAAACCAAGGGCGAGGTTGGCGCTGTCGGATTGGCCGAAGCGCACTTGCGCCGTCAGTACGACGTCACCGTCCGGTGCGCTGTTGTAGTCGGGGAGCCGGTGCGTGGCGGCGAGGCCGGTCGCACCATCGCCGCCAGTGCCGGCGTAGCCGGCGCTGGCCTGCCCGAGCCCCCCGGCCTCGGCCAGGACCTCATAGGTGGGCACGGCGTAGGCGCGGTTGGTCGCATCGGTGACCCTATTGGTGCTCCAGGCCGCGGCCACGGGGCCGTCGCCGCTGGTGTACACCTGGGCCGAGTTGCCGCCGGCGTTCACGGTGCCACCCCCGCCGTCGCCGTTGACCAGCGGTTGGAGCCGGGCGTAAGCCTGGAGGCCAGACGGCCCTTTGAAAACGGTGTGGGCGATGACGGCGTCGGCCGAGGGGTCGGTGAAGTAGGTGGTGCTGAGCGTGTACCCGTGCGTCGCATTGCCCGCCGTGACGGTGCAGCTCATCCCGCTCGGGTCAGCGCTCACCGTGTAGGTCATGTCCCGGCTCTGGATGTCGGTCCAGCTGGAGCCGTTGGTGACGACCCACTCCATGCTCTTGACATTGGTGTTGTCTATGGTCGGCTCGTAGACGTCCGAGAGCTGACCGTCGGCGACGGTGAACCAGACCTTCGACGCAGTGGTGGCCGACGTGCCCACGCAGTCCTTGCGGGCTTCGTCGTAGTAGCTGGCCGCCCCCGGGCTACCGGGAGCGGTGACCACCGCGGCCCGGCTGAGCCCGGGCGGCACGGAGCCCAGGGAAGCAGGGTGTGGCGGTGACGACCTCGTGAGTGAAGCGCTGGCGGAGGCCGCTGGCGTCGAGATCATTGCCAGCGCAGTGAGCACGGCGCCAGCCGTGGAACGTACACGATGCATATCGATGCTCCCTGGTTACACGCGTCACCGCCCGGTCGTTCCCGACAATGCTCAGGTCAAAACGCTCGTCGTGTCGATGCCGGGCTGGCGTTGGTGAAGGAATACCACTTCCCTGGTCCGACTGCCAGAAGGTTCAGCACTTACAGTTGTTAAGCCGCCACTTGTAGAGAGTTTCAGTCTTCGTTAAGATGCCGGAGCCCAGGTTCTTGCAAGGCTTCCATCAGGCTTATGCAGGGATTTCCTTGGAGCGAGGCCGAGAGGCCTTGCAGGTTGTGCAAGTTCTTGCTACGTTCCTCAGAACTGAACCTCACAGAAGGGGGAACCCATGAAAGTACGTCGTGCCGGCCTGTTGCTCGCTCCGGCGTCCATCCTTGCTTCCGTAGCCGTCGTGTCCGGGGTGCTGGCCAGCGGGCCGGCCGTCGGCGCTTCGGCCGCAGCGACGACCACCACCACCGTGCCGGTGCGGGCCCACGCCGACCTTGTGATCTGGACGGACGCCCAGCGCGCCCCGATCATCCTCCCGTTCGCCAAGAAGTTCGGCAAGCAGTACGGCATCACGGTTGCCGTCACGCCTGACTCCAACCTTCAGAGCGACTACATGACAGCCACCGAGGCCGGCAAGGGGCCCGACATCGTCGTCGGTGCTAACGACTGGATTGGCTCCCTGGTCGAAAACGACACGATCCAACCCCTGGCCATGCCCACCATGGAGCAGAAGCTCTTCAACAAGATGGCCATCAATGCCATGCGGTTCCAGAACGAGATCTGGGGCGTGCCCTACGCGATCGAGAACGTCGCCCTGTTCCGCAACCCCACTCTGGTGCCTAACGCCCCGACCACCTTCGAGCAGATGGTTTCCGAGGGCCAAGCCTTGGTGACGGCGGGCAAGGCCCAAGTGCCGTTCGCCGACCAGGTGGGCACGACGGGCGACGCCTACCACATGGAGCCCTTCTACACCTCGGGCGGCGGCTACCTCTTCGGCACCCTCAAGAACGGGGACTGGAACGCCAAGGACGTCGGCGTCGGCTTGGCCGGCAGCATCGCTTTCGGCAAGCTCCTGTACAAGTACGGCCAGAAGGGCGAGGACATCTTCACCCAGACGATCAACTCCTCGAACTCCATCTCGCTGTTCGCCACCGGCAAGAGCCCGTTCCTGGTTTCCGGCCCCTGGGCGCTGCCGACAATCCAGGCCGCGCACCAAAAGTACGCCCTGTCGGCCATCCCCGGCTTTGCCGGCTACGGCCCAACTCGCCCCTTCCTCGGGGTGCAGGCCTTCTTCGTCTCCAGCAAGGCCAAGAACGCAGCCCTGGCCGAGCAGTTCGTCCTCGACTACGTCGCCGGCCCGGCCGTGCAGAGGGCTCTGTTCAATGTCGAACCGCGCCCCGCGGCTCTGCAGTCCGTCCTCAACCAGGAGTTGGCGACCGACCCGGACGTCGCTGCCTGGTTTGCTGCTGCCAAGTACGGCCAGCCCATGCCCGACATCCCCGCCATGAACGCAGTCTGGGGGCCGCTGGGCCAAGCCGAGGCCAACATCGTAGGTGGGGCCGACCCGGCCACGCAGATGGCCCAGGCTCGCGCCGCCATCCTGAAGGCCATAGCTTCTACCAAGTAAATGCCATAGCTTCTACCAAGTAAATGACCGGGTAAAGCATTAGCGCAACGCCAGGCAACGTTCGCCCGGTTGCCGCGCAAGGTTGTCGGCCCCTATGAACGGCCCCTTCCGTTACGGCAACTGGTTACGGCCGCTGGGTGAACGTTCCTGGTAACAGCGTCAGTCATTGGGACAAGTAAGGGGGGCCTCCCATTAACACCGTCTCTACCGGCCCGGGCCGTCCCGGAAGGAACCTTGGTAAGTTCCTGCCGGGCGACGTGAGTTCCGTGCCCGCCTACCTCGTGAAGATGGGCCTGCTGGCGGCCGTCGTCGCCCTTGCCGTCTATTCGTTGCCCGAGCTGTACTCCAACCACGAGTGGTTGGGCTTCGGCGCGGTCGTCGTATCCACCGTCGTCATCCTCTGGGTTTACTTGAGCAGGAAGAGGATCCACCTCAAGTACCTGGTACCGGGCACGATCCTGCTCCTCGCCTTCCAGGTTTACCCCATTGCCTACCTGCTGCAGATCTCCTTCTCCAACTACGGCGACGGCCACTTCCTCACCGAGGCTTCCGCCGTCGCCGCCATAGTGCAGGATTCCGTGCAGCCGGTCCCCAACGCCCCCAGTTACTCCCTCGCAGTGGCGACCAAAGGCAACCCGGCGGACCCCAAGGCCAACTTCGTCTTCTTCCTCACTGGCCCGACCGGGAAGATCTACATAGGGACGCCGGCGGGGTTGTCGAGTTTCCCTGTGCATGACGTCAAGTTGTCCCCAACCGGCTCCGTGACCTCAGCACCGGGCTACAATTTCCTGGGCCCGATCGAGGTGAACAACCTTGGCGCCCGCCTCGCGGACTACTCCGTGCCGCTGGGCCACGGCGAGTTCATACGCGCCGTCGGTATATCGAGCGCTTATGTCGGGCGGGCCACGATGCAGTTCGACCAACGTACCGGCGACTTCGTCGACCTGGCCACGGGCGTGAAGTACGCGCCGTACCGGGGGACGTTCGTAGCCACCAACGGCTCCGGCGACACCCTGACCGCCGGTTGGCGCGCCGGCGTCGGGTTTTCCAACTACACCAGGATCCTCACCGACTCGTCCATCCGTGGGCCGTTCCTCAAGATCCTGGTCTGGACGTTCTGTTTTGCGTTGATCTCAGTCGTCAGCACTTTTGCGGTCGGCTTGTTCCTGGCCATCGTGCTGAACCATCCCCGGTTGCGAGGCAAGGCCGTCTACCGCTCGGGGCTGCTGTTCCCGTGGGCCATGCCCGCTTTCATATCGATCATGGTCTGGGCGAGCATGTTCAACCCGCAGTTCGGCCTGGTCAACACCCTCTTCCACCTCCATGTCAACTGGACCGGTAACGAGTGGTGGGCCAAGGCCATGCTACTTATCACCAACCTCTGGTTGGGTTTCCCGTACATGTTCCTGATCAGCCTGGGAGTCCTCCAGTCGGTCCCCGCCGACCTGATCGAGGCGGCCCACGTGGACGGTGCCAACGGCTACCGCGCCTTCCGCAATGTCACCTTCCCTCTCTTGTTGCTCACCGTCGAGCCGCTGCTGATCAGTTCGTTCGCCTTTAACTTCAACAATTTCAACATGATCCAGCTGATGACCGGCGGCGCCCCGTACTCTTACGGTTCGGCCATTGCCGGGTCGACGGACCTCGTGATCAGCTACACCTACCGGCTCGCTTTCGGCGGCCAAGGCGCCCAGTACGGTTTCGCCGGCGCGCTGTCGATCGTGCTGTTCATCATAGTCGCCGCCATCTCAATTGCCGGCCTGCGCCGGACCCAAGCTTTTAGGACGATGACATGACCACCATCACACCCAACGCTGTCGTCGCGGTCAGCACCGCCTCCCGTACCACCACGAAACGCCTGCGGCCACCCTGGCAGAAGTGGGTGCTAGAGGTGGGGTGGCGGCACCTGGTGGGGATTATCGCCGTTGCATTCGCTCTTTTCCCCATTGTGTTCGTCGTCTCTTCTGCGCTGAACCCGATCGGCACGCTGAACGGCTCTGGGTTGGTACCGCACCATGCCAGCCTGCACAACTTCAGCCAGCTGCTCAGCAACCCCAGCTACCCGTTCCTGGACTGGATGGCCAACTCGCTGGTCATCTCCGGGCTGGCCACCATTATCAGCCTCTTCCTGTCCGTCTGTGCTGCCTACGCTTTCTCGCGCATGCGCTTCAGGGCCAGGCGGGGGGGCCTGCTCGCCATATTGTTGGTGCAGATGTTCCCCTCGCTGCTGAGCGTAATAACCCTTTACCTCATGTTCGTGAGTATAGGGAACATCTTCCCCTCCTTGGCTCCCGGGCGCGTGAGCCTGGTCCTCGTGTACCTCGGCACCGCCCTGGGGGTGAACACCTGGCTCATGAAGGGTTACATAGACACGATCCCGACCGAACTCGACGAGGCTGCCACCGTGGACGGTGCCAGCCACGCCCAGATTTTCTTTGGCATAATACTGCGGCTGGCCGCGCCGATCCTCGTCGTGACGGGGATAATCGCCTTCGTGGGGAGCCTCAACGAGCTCGCCATAGCAAATATATTCCTGACCTCAGGTACGGCCAAGACGCTTATTGTGGGCCTGTCCGGGCTGATCGGGGGCGGGGAACAGAACACTTACTTTGGGCAGTTCGCTGCCGGGGCCCTCATGACGGGCGCGCCTGTCGTGATCATCTTCCTTGCCTTCCAACGCTACCTGGCAGGAGGCCTCGTCCAGGGTGCGGTCAAGTCCTGACATGGCCCCGGTCGTTGGGGCCCACCACGACGGCTCGGCCCTCTATGTAGACAATCAGGCGCCTGACCTCGGCGACCGCGTGAACGTGCGCGTGAGAGTGCCCGCCAGCTGCGGTGCCCGACATGTCTACGCACGGGTGGTGCACGACGGGGAACCGCACTTTGTCGAGGCGTCGGGGGACGGGGGATCACCGGCCGAGCGGTGGTGGCGGGCCGAGTTCGAGGTCCGCAACCCGGTCACCCAGTACCGTTTCCTCCTGCTGCTGGACGACGGTGGCCACCGGTGGCTCAACGGGACGGGTACCCACAGCCATGACGTGACCGACGACGAGGATTTCCGGCTGGTCACGTTCCCGCCGCCGCCCTCCTGGGCCAGGGATGCCATTGTCTACCAGGTGTTCCTCGATCGTTTCGCGGCTTCCGGGGCACAGCGCGCCCTGCCGGCGTGGGCGGTCCGGGGCGATTGGTACGGGAGTGAGGTCGCCTACAAGGACAAGCTCGGGAGCAGGCAGGTTTTTGGTGGCGACTTGGGCGGTATCGAAGCCCACCTCGGGTACATAAGCGGGCTCGGTGCGGACGTCATTTACCTGACACCGTTCTTCCCGGCCCCGTCCAACCATCGCTATGACGCCGACACCTTCGGGGCCGTCGATCCGCTCCTTGGGGGTGACGAAGCGCTGGTATCCCTTGCTCGCGCCGCCCATGACAGGGGGATCCGTGTCATAGGTGACCTCACCACCAATCACACGGGAGCTGGCCACGAGTGGTTCCGGGCCGCCAAGGCGGGACCGTCCGCACCTGAACATGATTTTTACTATTGGGAGCCGGGCTCCCCCGGTTACGCGTCCTGGCTTGGCGTTCGCGCGATGCCCAAGCTCAATTACCGGAGCGCGGCACTGTGGGAAAGGCTCATCACCGGCCCTGGCTCCGTCACTTCGGTCTGGCTCCGGCCCCCGTACGACCTCGACGGGTGGCGGGTCGACGTGGCCAACATGACAGGGCGCTACCGGGCCGACGATTTCAACGCAGAGATAGCCAGGGCCATGAGGTCCACCATGGCGGAGGCTCGCCCCGAAGCCCTGCTGATCGCTGAGCACGGCCACGACTTCACCCCCGAGGTCCGCGGTGACGGTTGGCATGGGGTCATGAACTACGCCGGTTTCACAAAACCGGCGTGGGCGTGGCTGGCCCGACCGGGGAACAGCCTTCAGTTCCTGGGCCAGCCGCTCGAAGTGCCCCACAGCCCGGGCGGGGTAGCCGTCGAGACGATGACAGAGTTCATGGGTCGCGTACCATGGCGCGTGGCCAACCATCATTTCAACCTGCTGTGCTCGCACGACACCCCTCGCATCCGCAGCGTTGTAGGCGACCGGGCCAGGGTGGAGGTCGGTGCCGCGTTATTGTTCTCTTTCCCGGGCATCCCGATGGTGTTCTCGGGTGACGAGATCGGCATGGAAGGGGTTACCGGGGAAGACTCTCGCCGGCCGTTCCCCTGGGAGCGCCAAGAGAGCTGGGACCGCGCCACGCTGAAGGTTTACAGTGATCTGATTACCCTGCGCAGGTCTTCTCCTGCTCTGCGCACCGGTGGGATGCGCTGGGTTTACGCTGGCGACGACTCGGTTGTTTACTTGCGTGAGGCGCCCGAGGAACGAATGCTGGTACTTCTCACCCGGGCGGCCGGCAAGGGCATAGTGCTCGGAGCGAGCCATCTGGGGCGGCCGGGTGAAGCTGTGAACCGCTTTGGCGGCGCTGGGCTTAAGTTCCGCAATGGGAAGGTGACCCTCCCGGGAGACGGGCCAATGGCACAAATCTGGCAGCTCACATGAGCGCGCGCACCGGAATGCCGTCGGAGCGCCTGCGCCTTCAGGATATCGCAAGTGTTGCCGGGGTCAGCGAGGCGACAGTCAGCCGGGTGCTCAACGATAAACCGGGCGTGGCCAAGGGCACCCGCCACGCCGTTCTGACGGCGCTGGACCTTCTTGGCTACGAACGGCCCCAGAAGTTGCAGAGGCACCGCAGCGGCCTCGTAGGCCTCATCGTGCCCGAGCTCACGAACCCCGTTTTTCCTTCGTTCGTCCAGGTGATCGAGACCGCTCTGGCCCAGGATGGCTACACGCCCATCCTGTGCACGATGACCGCCGGTGGCGTGCCCGAAAGGGAGTACATCGACATGCTGCTGGAAAGAGGTGTCAACGGGATCATCTTCGTGTCTGCGCTGCACGCCGACTCATCTGCTGATCATTCCCATTACAGCTCACTTGTCCAATCGGGCCTGCCGATCGTTCTCGTCAACGGTTACCTGGACGGATTGCCGGTGACGTCCATCTCGAGCGACGAGGGCGCGGCCATGCGCATCGCGTTGGCACACCTCATCTCGTTGGGCCACCGCCGGATCGGCCTGGCGACCGGTCCTCTGCGCTACAGGCCCAGTGCGCTGAAGCGCGACGCCTTCGTTCGAGCGATGAAGGACCTTGCCGATGCCGACGCATCGAAACTTGTCGCGGAGTCCTTTTTCACTGTGGAAGGCGGGCGATCTGCCGCGCTGCGCCTTCTGGATGCCCCTGTTTCCGCCATCGTTTGCGCCAATGACCTGATGGCGCTCGGGGCGGTGAGGGCTGTCCAGTCGCGCCAACTGAGGGTACCCGATCACGTGTCCGTAATTGGATATGACGACACGCCTTTGATAACTTTCACGGAGCCCCCGCTTACGACGGTCCGCCAGCCCGTCAGGGAGATGGGCGAAGCGGCTGTGCGGGCGCTCCTGGACGAGTTGCACGGCGCCCCCATCCCTCATGGTGACCTCCTGTTCCATCCCGAACTGGTTGTCCGGGGCTCGACTGGGCCCGGGCCGGCGGTCATGGCCGTCGGCGCGCCGGTCGTGCCGTAGGTACCCGGGCCGGGCGGCCGTCGCCGGCTATGATCCCATTGTGACATTTCGAGGCTGGCCGGCAGAGGCGATCGAGTTTTTCGAGGGCTTGGTGGCTGATAACTCCAAGACTTTTTGGCAAGCACACAATGATGTTTACGAGCGCAGCGTGAAGCGCCCGATGGAGGAGTTGCTCAGTGAGCTGGGCCCGGAGTTCGGCCCGGCCAGGATATTCCGCCCGTACCGCGACGTCCGGTTCAGTAAGGACAAATCGCCTTACAAAACCAATATTGGCGCGCTCATCGGCTCGTACGGGTACGTAACTTTGTCAACCGAGGGGCTGGGGGCCGGTGCCGGCGCCCACATGATGGCGCCCGACCAGCTGGACCGCTACCGTCGCGCGGTTGACCAGGCGCAAACCGGCGAGGCCCTCTCCTCGATCGTGGCGACGATCAGGGGGCGGGGTTATGCCTGCGTGGTGAGCGACCCGTTGAAGACCGCACCCCAGGGCTATCCCAGGGACCACCCTCGCATCGATCTCTTGAGAGGAAGAGGGATCACCGTGTGGCAATTGTGGCCGCCGGCCCGGTGGCTCGGGACGAGCAAAGCCAAGGAACGGGTCGTAGGGGTCCTGAGGGCATCCGCGCCTTTGAACGAGTGGCTGGCCGAGCACGTTGGGGAGACCGCGGAGCCCGGTACTCGCGAGTAGAGGTGCGCTACCGGGCCGCTCTTTGGTGGCAGCATAGGGTCAGGTGCTTGAGCCATGGCGGGACCTGCGGCCGTGCCAGCTCCCACTGCTCGTCAATGGTTACTCCCTGGCGGGTTCAGGCCATGGTGGCTATCACCTCGCCCACCATTTCCTCCGTCGTGCCGGGGTTGAGGAAAGCGAGGCGCGCGACGATTTCACCCTCCCACTTTGTGGGCGTTACAAAGGCAACCTGGTCATCGAGCAGCTTGGCGGACCAGCTGCGGTAACACCCCGGGCCCCATCCTTTGCGACGGAACAGCACGACGGACAGTTCAGGCTGGCGCACAAGCTCCAGGTAAGGCGTGCCGTTTATCAGCTTTGCGGCACGGCGGGCGAGCGATAGTGAAGCGTCGACAGCCGTTGAGTACGCGTCAGTCCCGTGCACGACGAGCGAGTACCAGAGGGCCAAGCCCCGGGCGCGCCTGGTCAGGTGGTAGGCATAGTCGCTCGGGTTCCATTCGTCGTCAGTATCAGTGTGCATCGGGTCTAGGTAGGCGGCCTGCTGGGAGTGGACCGCCTTGGCCAGGGCCGGCTCCCGGTACAAGAGGGCAGCGCAGTCAAATGGTGCAAAGAGCCATTTGTGCGGGTCTACGACGAACGAGTCAGCTTGCTCCGTCCCCCTGAAGGCCGATCGCATTTCCCGTGACTTTGACAGGAGCGCCGCCCCACCGTAGGCGCCGTCGACATGGAACCACATGCCCCGCCGGCGAGCGCAGTCGGCCACACCAGCCAGATCGTCGACTATCCCGGCATTAGTCGTCCCCGCGCTCGCCACTACGGCGATGACGTCTGAGGGGTCAGGGTCGGCCCGGAGGGCCTCTTCCAGGTCAGAGCCGGTCAGGCGATGACCGGTGCTCGGGACGACCAACTCCCCGGCTCCGATGACGTGGAGGGCCTTGCTGATAGAGGAATGGGCGTCCTCACCGCGGGCGACGCGCACCGCCTGCCTGCCAGTCCGGCCGCGGCCCTGGTCACGGGCCACCACGAGCGCCGACAGATTTGCGGCCGAGCCTCCGGACACGAAGCAGCCACCGGCGCCCTGGGGCATCCCAGCCATGTCGGCTAAGAACCTGAGCGCCTGGTTCTCCGCCAGCACGGCGCCAGAGGCCTCGAGCCAGGAGGTCCCCTGCAGCGACGACGCCGAGACGACCATATCGAACAGGAGCGAGGCTTTTGTGGGGGCAGCCGGCACGAATGCCATGAACCGCGGGCTGTCGCACGAGATGACCGACCTGACGACGCGCCCGGTGAAGATCGACAGTACCTCGACCGGGTCCTTGCCGCCGGTGGTGACCAGGCCGGCAAGGGCCGCTTCGAGGTCGGCCTTTGGGACCGGGTGGTCCAGCGGCACCGGGTCGAGCGACAGGCGCGCACGACAGTAGGCGAATACCGCCTCGGCCATTGCCTCGTTGTAAACGAACATCCGGTTGTCAGCCATGGGCTTTGGTGCTCCCTGTAACGAACGACCTGGAGTGATCGACCCGTCGTGGTCGATGCCTGGCGGCAACATAGCCGACACGCGCCGGCATCACGCCGCGTGAGGTGGTACGAACGTTATGATCCCCGGGTGCCTGGTCCCGGGTCGAGCGCGGAGTGAGTGTGGTCCTGGTGCGTACCGACGGAAGTCTTAGGGTTGGCCGCCGCCTGGTCATTCCTCCTGCGGAGCTGGAGTGGCGCTTTAGCGCCAGCGGTGGGCCAGGAGGCCAGCACGCCAACACGGCTAACACCAGGGTGGAACTGGTCTTCGACGTGGTTGGTTCCTCCGCTCTGGGGCCCCGGCAGCGGGCCAGGCTCCTGGAGCGCGCCGGCCCCCTGCTCCGGGTCGTGGTCAGCGATGAACGTTCTCAGGCCCGCAACCGCCAGATCGCCCTTGAACGACTGGCGCAGCGGCTCCAAGATGCTCTCCGGGAGGACCGCCATCGGCATCCGACGGTGCCCACCGAGGCCTCCCGGGAGCGTCGGTTGCGCTCCAAACAGCTTCGCGCAGCACGCAAACTGGAGAGGCGGCCACCAGCGCCGGAGCCCTGATGTGCGGGCCACCCGGCCTCAAGCCTGCCGCCGGCGGCGCCGGCGGCCATTTCCTGGGGCCTGGTAAGATCGGGCGCAAAGAGCAGGAGGTGGGGAGTGGACGAAGATTTCGAAAAGCGTGCCCAACAGGCGGCCGGGACGGCGGGGACTCTGGCAGGGGCAATGGCCGGCGCTCGACTGATCGGAGCGGTTGTGCCGGTCCCGTTCGTCGGGCCCGTAGTGGGCGCCGTAGTGGGAGGGGTCGTTGGCAGCGAGCTGGGCCGTCGTCTCGGCAAAGCCGTCGTCGACGGTGGCAGTGCCTTTGTGAGGGCGTTGACCTCGCCTGCATCCTGAGCGCGTCAGCCAGCGGGCCCAGCCGCCCGCATCCCGGCCGATGGCCACGTTTTGGTGCCACTCGACAGATCGATCAACCTGCCTCCTGGCCCGGTCCCAAACATACTGTTGGGGGTATGCCAATTGGTGCTGAGGCGGGCGCGGCCCTAGGGCCTGGGCCTGGGCAGTTTTTCGGCGGTCCCTTGGTGGTGCCGGGGCCGCCAGGCACCTGACCGTACGAGCCGGACCGTCCCCCTGGCCATTGCTGGCGGTATCGACTAGGGTCCCGTACCCGAAGTCCCGAGGAGGCGCACATGCCGCGGTACCCGGTCAATGCGATCAGCCACGGTCCGGCGCGCAACTGGGTGATCGGGACGATCGCCGGCGTTCTAGCCCTCGCTGCCCTCATCGCCGGGTCGGAGTTCGGGTCGCTCGCTAAGTCGGCCACCTTCCATCAGAACCTCATTGCGTGGGTGAGTGCAGGTGTACTAATGGTCTCAGGTGTAGTCGGTACCGCCCGCCTCTCCGCCGCACTCAGCCACCTCGTTGCCAGCCGGTCTCTTCCGGCGGCCGGAGGCGGCGTGCGGATCCTTTCAACCGGGGTCGGCTACCTCCTTGTTGTGTTCTCTGTGCTCGACCTGCTCGCCGTGCACATCGATCAACTGCTTGTCGGGGCCGGCCTGGCTGGCGTCGTGCTCGGGATCGCCGCGCAGCAGAGCCTCGGCAACGTGTTCGCCGGGCTGGTCCTTATCCTGGCCCGGCCTTTCGGTATTGGTGACCACATACGGGTCCGTTCGGGCGCGCTCGGTGGGATTTTCGACGCCTGGGTAAACGAGATGGCCCTGACTTATGTGACCCTGAACACCGACGACGGGGTCCTCAAGGTGCCCAACGCGGCCATGCTCGCCGCAGGCATCTACCAGTTGCCGCTCCCGGCCAGCGAGCCCCCGGCCAGCGAGCCCCCAGCCAGCGAGCCCCCGGCCAGCGAGCCCCCGGCCAGCGAACCGAAGGCGGCCAAAACCGACAACACCGCCCATTAAGCGCGGCTCCGGGCACGCTCTGAGCTGACATGCGCGAGCATGTCAAGATATGAGTGTTTACGAAGACTGAACCTCAGATGACGCCCGGTGAGCCGACGCCCGGTTAGCAGGGGCGATGATGAGTTCCCTCACTTGGCTCTCTAACTGCCTCTGGGCGTCAGCAGGCAAACCATCGTCGCAAACCAGCGCGTCCACCTCCGAGAGGGGTGCCATGGTGCAAAGCGCCGTCGTGCGCCACTTGGTGTGGTCGGCAACCACGACCAGCTTCCGGCAACGCGCGATGAAGGCCCGGTTCGTCTCCGCCTCGGAGATGTTCGGGGTCGTGAGGCCGGCTACGGGGTCGATGCCATGGACGCCGAGGAATAGGAGGTCGAAGTACAGGGACCGTATAGCGGCGTCCGCCGTGGGCCCGACGAGGGCGTCCGATGGGGTGCGGAACTCGCCGCCGGTGAGGATTACCGTCGCGCCGCCCCGGCCTCCTTGCTGGAGCTCGCGCCAGACGTTCATGGAGTTGGTCACCACGGTGATCTGCTCGACGCGTGACAGGTAGCGGGCCAGTGCCCAGGTAGTGGTGCCGGCTGAGAGCGCAACGGCGGACCCCGGCTTGACCAGCTGCGCGGCGCGCTCGGCGATAGCGGACTTCTCGGGCAGCTCGCGCAGCGACTTCTTCTCGAAGCCGGGCTCCTCGGTACCGCGCTGGACCAGCACCGCCCCGCCGTGGACGCGCTCAATCAGGCCATCGCTCTCGAGAGCATCGAGGTCGCGCCGGATCGTCATCTCTGATACGAGGAAGGCCTCGCTCAGCTCCGTGAGGCGCACGCCCCCCTTCACCTGGAGCTCCTCCAAGATCTGCTGGCGCCTCATGCGGGCTAACACGCTCGGTCTCCCTTCGAAGCCAAGGCCCAATCACTGCACGCCCGGCGCTCGCCGGCCGTGCTCTCTCGGGCAACGATAGTTTTCTGCAAGGGCGGGTTCAGCCTGCCAGCTCGCGCAGGCGCGCCGCGGCCGCTTCGGGGACGATGTCGTTGGCGAATGCTTCCATTGCCGACTCGGACCCGGCCAGGAACTTCATCTTGTCGTCGGCGCGCCGCAGGGTGAACAGCTCGAGATGGAGAGCGAAGTCGCGCCGGCCTTGACGGACCGGCGCCTGGTACCACCCTGAGATGTAGGGGGCGGGTTCATCGAATAGCCGGGCGAAGCGCCCAAAGACGTCGTGGAGCACCTCGGGGAGCTCGGAACGTGCTTCATTGCCGAGGCTCGCCAGGTCGGGCACGCGGCTGTTCGGGTAGCAATGGAGTTCGTAAGGCCAGCGAGCGGCGTGGGGGACAAAGGCGGTCCACTGGTCGGTAGCCAATACCAGGCGCGAACCATCAGCCCGTTCGGCGGCCAGCAGGTCGTCGAAGATGTTGCGCCCGCAGCGTCGCCGGTAAGCCCGCGCCGAGGTGACCAGCCGTTCCGCGCGGGAGGGCACAAACGGGTAGGCATAGATCTGGCCGTGGGGGTGCGGTTGGGTGACGCCGATCTCCCGGCCCCTGTTCTCGAAGCAAAAGACCAGTTCCACGCTGTCGAAAGCGCCGAGCTCGGCAGTCCGGTCGACCAGGGCATCCAGCACGAGGCCGATGCGTTCGGGCTTTAGCTCGGCGAACGAAGTCTCGTGGTCAGCGGTGTAGCAGACCACTTCGCAGCGACCTGCAGGGGGTCGTTCGGCGAGGAGCGTTGTGCCGTGACCGGGCGCGACGCCCGGGGCGGCCGGCGCGTCTACTCCAGCGGACGAGGAGGTCAGTGCCGGGAACCGGTTCTCGAACACCACGACCTCGTAGTCGTCCTCCGGGACCTCGGTAGCGTGCTCATCAGTGGACGGGCACAGCGGGCAATCCTCGGTAGCAGGCAGGTAGGTCCTGTCCTGGCGATGTGATGCGTACATGACCCATGTGCGCAGTAAAGGGTCGTAGCGGAGCTCCGACTCAGCACCCACGTCAGTGAGGTCACGGCGATCTTCGGCGCCCCGCTCGGCCACTGTGACAGCGTCGTAATAGATGATCTCGCGCCCGTCGGCGAGCCGTCTTGTTGTCTTCCTCACCCCAGCTGCTCCCAATGGACCGGGTAGGGTCACCCTCGCCGGTAATTACCACAATCTATCACGTTCGGCCATTGCCTTGACGACCACGAGCGCAGCAAGCTCCGAGTTGTGCCGCGCAACCCGTTTGTTGTGCGGTCTTGGACGAGCAAACAACGAGCAACTTCGCTAAGTGCACGTCTGCTCGTGAGAAGCCATTGGCTCAGGGCGAGGGGGACTTCCCTGAGCCAATGGCACCGGGGCGCGTACGCAGGAACAACAGTAGACGGAGTGGGACATCCTGTCAACCATTGTTGTGATATGTGACCGCCCCTCCGGCTCATAGCGGCCTCGGGTGGGGCGTTGCAGGTAGAACTAGACCTGCAAGGCAGGGTCCGGGATGCCGAGCTCGGCGAAACCTTTGTGCCGGAGCAGGCACGCGTCGCACGTGCCGCAGGGCCACCCGAGCGGGTCGGGGTCGTAGCAGCTGTGAGTGAGGGAATAGTCGACGCCGAGCTCGAGGCCCCGCCTGATGACCTGCGCCTTGGTCATCTCAACCAGGGGGGCATGGAGCACCAGGTGCTGCCGCCCTTCCACGGCCGCCTTGGTGGCCAGGTTGGCCATGGTCTCAAAGGCAGAGATGTACTGGGGGCGGCAGTCCGGGTAGCCGCTGTAATCGATGGCATTGACCCCGATGAAGATGTCCTCAGCTCCCAGCACCTCGGCCCAGGAGAGTGCAAATGACAAGAAGACCGTGTTCCGCCCGGGCACGTAGGTGATCGGCACCCCGGGGCCGAGATCTTCCACGCTGTCGTGGTGGGGGACAGCTGCGTCGCTTGTGAGCGCTGACCCACCGAAGGCCCTGAGGTCGATGTCCAGGACAACATGCCGGACGGCTCCCAGAGCGGCCACCACCCGGCGGGCGGCGGCGATTTCGACGTGGTGGCGCTGGCCGTAATTGAAGCTCAGTGCGTAGGCCTGGTAGCCCTCGCTTACGGCGATAGCGAGAGTTGTCGCCGAGTCGAGCCCCCCGCTGACCAGGACTACCGCGGGCTCACCTGCCATGCCCAGGAAAAACCTTCGGGCCTAGGTCCACAGGTGGTCCGTGTGGGCGGACACGCTGGCGAAATCGGTGCCCGGGTCCTCGAGAGCTTCGTAACAGGACTGCAGCCCAACGCGTCCGGGGCCCCACACTCGGAGCCACAGGTAGCGGTTGCCCCAGGTCCGCCACAGCTTCACGCCGGCTGCGGGGTACTCGACATGCAACTGCATACCCACTGAGGGGTCCTTGAAGAGGAGGGCTGGCGGCTTGATCAGGATCGACTCGCCCTGGGCCAGGTCCCGCACGTAGGCGTTGCCGTGAGCCTGGACCATGACGAGCCCGGGCTGGTCGCCGGCGTGGAAGCGGTCGAGGTACTGGCCAACCGGGTAGTGCCAGGTGGGTTGGTTATCCCGTTCGCGGTCCCGCCCACTGCCGGCGGCCCCGGCTAAATCGAGGCCCATCTTGAGCAGGCCCATACCGGCCGACGCTTCCTGTTTTTGCTGCTCGGGAGCGACGAACCAGACGCCGGTCTCGACCCAGTCGTAGGTCACGGCCGAGGTGGCAACGAGGAGCGTGTGCTCGCGCACATCGACGGCGGCGCCCCGCTGGAGAGGCAGCGCGACCAGCTCGCCGGGGCTGTCGTGGGAAAGGGCTATCCGACCAGGACCGCCCGCCTGCATCATGACCAGGGGCATCCCGGCACGGTGGCGCGTCCAGGGTTTCGACATGGGCATGGCGTCGACATGGACGGCCGGCTCCTGCCACAGCAGGAGATCGTGGGTGAAGTAGACACCGTCACCTTCGGCAAGGTTCATTTCGGCCACCGGCACCAGGCGTCCCTCTACCTGGCAATTCGAGCGCCCGAACTGGATACGGGCCATGTCGACGATCGGCGGCAGCTCCGTCCAACCTGAGACCGTAGTGCGGAGCTGGATGTTGACCGGCGCGCCGCAGGTCGGGCAGCTCGTGCCGGTCCCGGCCGAGGTCTGCCGGCAATAGGGGCAGGTATAGGTGCTCTCGGAGGCGGCGATATCGGTCATTGGCGGCGGGACCTCGCTACTCGCTCTTGTGCGGTTGGAACATCGACTGGATACCGACCCGACCCGGCCCTTTCATCCGCAGCAGCGTCGACCCGCCCCCGGAGAGCAACCCCGACGCAACCCCGGTCAGGCCACCGCCCTGGCGCAGGTTACCGGCGGCGGAAGTAATCGCTCCCACGTTCACCATCGACTTCAAGCCTTTCAACCCCTTCAATCCCCGGCCGAACATCCCACCTTGCTGGGCCGGCGGAGGGGGTTGCTCAGCTGCGCCCGGTGGCGTAGCAGCCGCAGCAGCCGCGGCAGCCTCGTCTGGGCTGGCTTTGAAGTTGACCGAAACCACTTCCATGGTCACGGCGGCGTCCTTGTAGAAGAAGGCGCCTGGCTCCACCATGATGGTTTCGCCCTCGGCAAGAGTGCGCTCGAAAACGTTGCCGTAGCCGTGCAGCACCAACAGGCCGGGAGCGGACTGGGCGGCGAAGCGGTCCAGGTACATGCCTGTCCCGGCGACGAGCATGGCCCTGACGCCCGGGAGCTTCTCAAATGTGTAGCCGAGCGTGGCCGTGGCCAGCACCAGGGCGTGCTCGCGCACGTCGACCTCGGCAGGAGCGTCAATCGGGATAGCGATTATCTCGCCAGGCGCGTCTCGTGAGAACGCCACTCGTCCAGGGCCTCGGGCCACGCTCAGCACGAAGGGCATCCCGGACAGGAGCCGTTTGGCGCCGCCCGGAGTGCTCATGACCGACATGGGCACGGTCTCGTCTTTCCACAACATGGCGTGATGCTCGAAGAAAACAGAGTCTTGCGGGGCGAGCGTGACTTCAACGACGGGTACGACCCCCGTGTCCAGCTGGCAAGTGCTCGCGGCCCAATGGAGCTCTGTCAGGTCACGTAGTCGGGGCGCCTGTCGCCAGCCGCTGTCGCTGACGGCATCGCGTGCATCGAGCGGGGCCCCGCAACGGTCGCACGAGCGAGCCGAGCTGGGGCTCTGGGCATGGCACCAGCGGCACTGGATCCGCTGGTCGACGTCGGTCACGGCGGCCTCACCCCTCACTTCTAGCGGAGACGCTGTCACTTCTAGCGGAGACGACTGGACGCTACCACAGCGCCTGCCGGTAAAGAGCGGCTTGAGGGGACATCGGACGGCCTTCATGGCCGCGGGGTTGTCACCAGGCAGGTGGGCGGAGTGCGCCCTAAGGTGGGTTTCGTCGGCACTGGCAAGGGAGGTAGGGAGATGGAAGTTCGGGGGCGGTCGTTGCATTTCGGAGCCCAGCTCCAGGCGCAGAACGCGAGCTGGGGGGAGTACGCCGCGGCAATCCAGGGCGTAGAGGAACTCGGGTTCGGTTCCGTGTGGACCTTCGACCACATGTTGCCCTTCGCCGGGGCCGATGACGGCGCCTGCTTCGAGACCCTCACGACCCTTTCCGCCATGGCTCTGCTGACGAAGAAGGCCCGTTTCGGGGCGCTCGTCAATGGCGTCCTTTACCGCGACCCGGCCACCCTGGCCAAGGCGGCTGCCCAGGTCGACCACATGAGCGGGGGCAGGTTGGACTTCTCGCTGGGGGCGGCCTGGGCGGAGCGGGAGTTCAGGGCTTATGGCCTGGCCTTCCCGCCTCTTTCCGAGCGTTACCAGCGCCTCGAAGAAGCCCTGCAGATCGTCAAGTTGCTCTGGAGTGAGCGGCGGGCGACCTTCCATGGTCACTTCTACCGGGTGGACGACGCACCCTGCGAGCCGAAGCCCGTCCAGTCACCCCACCCGCCGATCACGATCGGTGGTACGGGCCTCGGTTCGCTGAGGGTGGCAGCCCGCCATGCCGACCGCCTCAACCTCGTCGGCTCACCCGACAAGTGTGCCGAGCGTATCCAGAGGTTCGAGCGGATATGTGGCGAGATCGGTCGCGACCCGGCCGAGGTCGAGCTTTCCGCTCACCCCACTCTGGCGTTGGCCCCGACCATCGACGCGGCGGAGGAGCTGGCTCAGCGCACGGCCAGGGCACTCTCGCAAGACCTCGAGGCCAACCGCGACGCATGGGTGATCGGGGCGCCGGCTGAAGTGGTCGCGCGCTTGCGGGCTTACATGGCCGTCGGTATCAACCACTTCGTGCTCGCGTTCGGCTATCCCTTCGACCTGGCCCAGTTCAGGCTCCTGAAGGAAGAGGTGCTCCCCGCCCTGTCCTGAACCTGCCTGTCCTGAGCCTGCCTGTCCCGAGCCTGCCTGTCCTGGCCCCGACCCGGTTGGTGCCCGGCGCGCGGGGGGCGGCGCATGGGTCGGCCCATGCCGGAAAACGTCACAGATGGACCAAAGCGGCGGCCCGACGTGAGCAAGTGCCCCACGGGAAGGGGCCGAAAGGTTCATATCTCCGGTAATTAGTGCCGATAGCATATATACTATGACGTACATACCAACGAGCGGACAGCGCCCGCCCGGGCCGGCCGGCAAGGCCGACCTGCTACCACCGGTGCTGTTGGCCGGGCGGTTGCGGCGCGCCATCGTGTTACTGAGGCGCCAGGTACGCCGGGACGACCCGTCGGAGCTGACGATTGCCCAGCTGTCCGCCCTCGCCACCGTGGTCAGGTGCGGCCCGCTCGGGGTGGGGCACCTGGCGGACGCCGAGGTGCTCCCATCGCCGGCGGTGACCCGTCTTGCCGACAAGCTGGAAGAAGCCGGGCTCATCGCCCGAAAGCCCAACCCAGCCGACCGGCGCGGGGTCCTGCTCGTCGCTACTGACGCGGGAAAGCAGCTGGTGGCCCGCAGGGACCAGGCCAGCAACGCATGGTTGGCCGAGCGGCTCAAGGCTCTGCCCGAACAGGACCGTCTCGCGCTCGAGCGGACCGTCGAGGTACTGGAGTCACTGGCAGGAGAGAAGGAAACCGACAAGGAGGAACGAAGTTGACAGTGGCCGAAGTGAGCCTGGAGCAAGGAGCCAAGCCCCTCGTTGGTCCTCGGTACAAGTGGGTCGTGCTTTCGAACACGACGATCGGCGTCCTGCTTTCCTCGCTGAACGCCAGCAGCCTGATGATCGCTCTGCCGGTCATTTTCCGGGGCATCCACCTCAACCCGTTGGCGGCGTCCAATTTCCCCTACCTGCTGTGGATGATGATGGGCTACCTGCTCGTCACTGCGGCCCTGGTCGTGACGGTGGGCCGCATAGGCGACATTTTCGGCCGCGTCAAGATGTACAACCTCGGTTTTGCCTGGTTCACGGTGGCGTCCATCCTGCTTTCGGTGGTCTGGAGCACGGGGGCGACGGGGGCGATGGAGCTGGTCATCTTCCGTATGGTCCAAGCCGTGGGCGGTGCCCTGTTGATGGCCAACTCAGCCGCCATAATCACCGACGCTTTCCCTGCTGAGCAGCTCGGCTTTGCCCTGGGGACCAACATGATGGCGGCTATCGTCGGCGGGTTCCTTGGCATCCTGGTCGGGGGCCTGCTGTCGGAGGCCGGGTGGCGGTGGGTGTTCCTCGCCAATGTCCCTTTCGGCGCCTTCGGGACCATTTGGGCGTACATGCAGCTGAAAGAGATAGGGGTACGCGTCAAAGCGCACATTGACTGGGTCGGCAACATAGCGTTCGCGGCCGGTCTCGCCATGCTGCTTACTGGGTTCACCTACGGCATCAAGCCGTACGGCCACTCGCTCACGGGGTGGCAGGACCCGTTCGTGCTGGAGATGATATTCAGTGGCCTGGCGCTCCTGGCCATCTTCGTCTTTGTGGAGATGAAGGTGGAAGACCCGATGTTCCGCCTGTCGCTGTTCCGCATCCAGGCGTTCACCGCCGGCAACATTGCCCAGTTCCTGGGGGCGATCGGCCGAGGTGGCTTCCAGTTCATGCTGATGATCTGGCTCCAGGGGATTTGGCTGCCCCAGCACGGCTACAACTATGTGAACACGCCTCTGTGGGCAGGGATCTACATGCTCCCGTTCTCACTTGGCTTCGTGTTGGCTGGGCCGCTTGCCGGGAAGCTCTCCGACCGTTACGGCGCCCGCCCCTTCGCGACCGGGGGGATGCTCCTGAACGCGGTCCTGTTCGCACTGGTGATGGCTTTCCCGGCCAACTTCTCCTACCTCCCGTTCGCCGCGGTGATGGTCACTATGGGCATGGCAGGTGGCCTGTTTGCCTCCCCCAACGCTTCCTCCATCATGAATTCGGTGCCCGCACGTCACCGCGGCGCCGCCTCGGGCATGCGGGTGACGTTCAACAGCACGGGCATGCCACTGTCGATGGGCCTCTTCTTCTCGCTGCTGGTGCTAGGGCTCAATGCCAAGGTCCCCGCGGCCATGTACCAAGGCCTTGTGTCCCACGGAGTGCCTGCTGCCCTGGCCACGCAACTCGGTCACGTGCCCCCGCTCGGTTACCTCTTTGCCGCCTTCCTGGGCCTCAACCCTCTCAAGAGCCTCCTCGGGCCCAGAGTGCTGTCGCAGTTGAGCGCAGCGCACCGGTCGGCTCTCGTCGGCAGGGCGTTCTTCCCTCAACTGATCGGTGGTCCCTTCAAGCACGCACTGATGTACGTCCTGGCCTTTGCCATCGCCATGAGCCTGATCGCCGCCCTTGCGTCTGCCATGCGGGGCGCCAAGTACATACACGACGACGAGGAGTCGAGGGCGCAGAAGGCGGCCATGACCGGAGCCCTACTGGAGGAAGCGGGCGAGGTCGTCGCAACGGCTTCGGCGAACAACACGGAACTGGTCTCGGCCCCCCTGGGAGGGGCACAGGGTCGTCGGACCTGACACGCCTGCCCCACCAGCCGAGCCGTATATCGTCATGCTCATCACAGCGTGTCGCATTTCTGACGGTGCCCCCGGCACCGGGGCCCCTGGATGGTCGCCGTGGCCATGACCAGCGTTGTCGTGGGCATCGACGGTTCCAATACGAGCTGGCGCGCCTTTGCCATGGCAGTTGGTATCGCTCGCCGGGACCGCGGTTCCGTTCACGCGTGCTTTGTATCGCACACGCCTGCGCCCGCCGAACTTGCTGTCTTCGCTGTTCCCGTCCCTGCCTTGGTAGACGACGAAGGCGCGGCTGACCTGGGCAAAGAGGTTGCAGCCGAGCTCAACAGCGCCGGTGTGGGTGGCGACTTCGCATGTCGCAAAGGGGACGTCGCTCGTGAGCTGGAGGCGTTGGCGGCGAGCTGCCAGGCGGACTTGATCGTCGTCGGCCGCTCCCGCCACCCCGCACTCCATCTTGGGGGCGTCCCCCGCAAGCTACTGGCCATGGGCCGGCGCCCAGTGCTCATCGTCCCCTAGCCAGTCACCGCAGCGGCACCTTTTCTGCCTCGGCCCTCAGGTGTTCGGAGGCGCTCGCCGCTGGCATCGGCCGGGCGAGCCAGTAGCCCTGCCCATAGCGGCATCCCATTTCCAACAGCATGCGCGCTTCGTCTGCAGTTTCGATCCCTTCGGCGATGACGTCGAGGCCGAGCGCCTGAGCCATGCGCACGACCGTTCTCACGAGCGCTGCACCCTTGGGGCTGATGGCGAGATCCACGACGAAGCTGCGGTCGATCTTCAGCGCGTCGACCGGTAGGTCACGCAGGGCTTCGAGAGAAGACCGGCCGGTCCCGAAATCGTCGATGTGAAGCTTGAACCCCCGACGGCGCAGTTCCTGAAGGATGGAGAGGCCCGCCCCGAGGTCGTTCATGATGATCCCCTCGGTGATCTCGATGACGATGGGCTTGGTCCCTGTCTGGACGATGGCGGCGTCGATGTCCTCCAGGAAACCGCAGTGCCAGAATTCCTCGTGCGAGACGTTGACCGCCAGCCGCGCGCCTTCAGGCAGGATCCCGGCCCGCTCCCACGCCGCTTGCTGGGCACATGCCTCTGCCAGGACGAACTGGCCGAGTTGGGGCATGAGGCCCGCTTCGATTGCCGTTGGCAGGAACTGGCCTGGTGGGGTGACCCCACCGTCGGCACGCGGCCAGCGGACCAGTGACTCAAGGCCGACCGTCCGCCTCGAAGCCAACTCGATTACAGGCTGGTAGTAAAGTGCGAGCTCCTTGCGGGCGAGAGCGTGGCGCAGTTCGGTGACGGCTTGGAGGCGCCCCCTGACGGCAGCGCGCATCGGGGCCTCAAACACGACATAGCTGCCGCGCTCCGTTTGCTTTGCACTGTACATGGCAAGGTCGGCATCGCGCAGGACGTCCTCCGTGCGACCGTATTTCACCGCCGCGCTAGTAACCACGCCGACGCTGGCGGAGACGCCCGCTTCGTGGCCGTCTATGAGGCAGGGCGCGGCCACTTGCTGCTGTAGCCGTTTGACGAGCGTTTTGAGGATCTCGGGTTCGGGGGGTAGCGGGTCGACCACGACCACGAACTCGTCACCGCCGACGCGGCCCGCTGTGTCGGTGGACCTTATGTGGGCCGTAAGCCGTCGCGCCACCTCCTTCAGGAGAGCGTCACCGGCCCGGTGGCCCATCGAGTCGTTGACGACCTTGAAGCGGTCAAGGTCAAGCCAAAGGACTGCGAAGTTGCGAGCCCGGTCCCGCTGGTTTATATCGAGGGCTTGGCGGATCCTCTCCGCGATCAAGGTGCGATTGGCCAGGCCGGTGAGGGAGTCGTGGAGGGCGGCGTACGAAAGCCTCTTTTCCAGGCCTTTGCGCGCGGTGATGTCGGTAAGGGAGCCGACCACGCGCGCCGCGGTGCCGGTCGAGCTCTTTGCCGCGATTGCCTTGCACAGCACCCACCGCACCTCCCCCGGGCCTACAACGACCCGGTGTTCCAGCTCGAAAGAGCGCTCCTCCCCGGCAGGCTCACGGAGCTGGTGCAGTTTGCGCACGAGTAGGGGACGGTCCTCGTCGTGGACCGCGTTCGTCCAATCGTCGATGCTCCCCAACACCGAGCCCACCGACGCGTTGAAACCGAGCAGCTGCAGGAACCGGCGGGAGTAATACACTTCGTCGGTGCCGGGCTGCCAGTCCCAGAGCCCGTCCTGGGTGGCCTGCGAAACAAGCGCATAACGCTCGCCGCTCTTTTGCATTGCGTCGGACAGCGCAGTTTGCCGTTCGTAAAGCCGTGCGAAATTCTCCCGTTGTTCTCGCAGGGACACCATGGTCTGTTCGTGCTCGAGCGCCATGGAAAGCAGCGTGCTCCATTCGTGGTAGGCATCGCGCGACGTCCCTCGCTGCCAGATCGGGCCGAGCACAGCCAGGACGCCCCAATATCGCAGCTCGGTCCTGACTGGGATCAGGTACGTTATGCAACGTGCGCGGTCGTGCTCCCGAGCGGCCAGCGCGGCAGGAGGGAAATCTTCGGCGGGGCAGCACGGCCCCGTGGCATCGTCGTTCTCGGTGCCGCCCATATTGTAGGTACCGACTATCTCCAGGCTCTTTTCGCCGAAACGGGCGTCCGCTGACCAAAGTCCGAGGCACCCTGCCACCGCTCCGGTGCCGGAGAGCCAGCCCAATGTCCGGGCGTTGGCACCGGACCGCAATAATTCGGCGCTGATGTCGAACCAGTCACCGGAACTGCCGCCGGACAGCGTCATGGCATGGTGGTACAGCACGAAGCGGGTGCATTCAGCGCTCAATTGGTCCAACAGCCGGGGAACACCCGGGACGGCTTCGATGGCCACTCGCGGCCCGAGGAGAGTGGCCACCTGCCGGGCTGCCTCGACGATCATGAGAGACGTCGCCATGTCGACGCTGCCCGACAGCAGTTCTCTGATCGCTGCGGTGACTGCGCCGGGCAGGACCGCCATATCCTCTTGGGTGGTCGCTCCCTCCAGGTGGGCGGCGAGGGCACCGACGAGTTCCTGCGCGGCCGCTGAGGGACTAGGGCCGGCGTCGGTGATGGTGCACCACAGGTGCCCGACGATTTGCTCCAGGGACTGCGGTGCCTCCAGTGGAGCGGCACCGGGGTTGCAGCCGCAGGAGCACCGGACAACAAAGTAGTTAGGTACGACGTGAACAGTCGCGGGCACGGCCTGGCCCGAGACGGCCTGGAGGACCAGGCTGACGGCGAGACTTGCCGCCTCCGCAAGCCGCCGGCTTATCGAAGTCAGCGGCGGGCTGGACAGAGCCGCCTCATCGAGGTTGTCGAACCCGACGACGGCCAAGTCTTCGGGGACGCGCAGGCCCGCCTCGGTAAGGCTGTCTATGAGGGCGATCGCGTTGTGGTCAGTTCCCACGATCACGCCATCACAGGGGGCCCCGTCCCTGAGGATCTTGGCGGCAGCGATGCGGCCCCCGGTCGCCAGATTATCGGGCGCTTCGTACACCAGGGCCGCGTCCGGTTCCATACCGTACGCGCGCAGTGCTTCCCGGTAGGCGGTGTGCCGCTCGCTGATGTCATCCTGGGTGAGGTTCCCCACGAAGGCGATCCGGCGACGACCGTGGCCCACAAGGTGGTCAACTGCCTCGGCAATCCCGGTCCGGTTATCTGGCTTTACGATCGGGCAGGAGAAACCGGGAACGTAGCAGGAGATCAGCACGACGGGGATGCCTGCCGCTTCGGCCTCCACGAGGTAGGCGCGACTGGCGCCGCCAACCAGGCCGATGAGGCCGTCGAGTTGCCGCCAGGCAAGTCCGGGGGGGCACCCGGCAGTTTCCAAGTAGTCCCGGCGGCCGCCTGTCCAATCAGGGTGGTCGCCAGCGTCAGAACTCTCCAGGGCCTGGATCGCCGTGACTCTCCCGCCTGCCCTCGCCAGCTCTGCGGCGATGGCGGCCAGCAAGGCGCCATAGTAGGGGCCCGCCACCTCGGGCGTGACGACTCCGACGACGAGCGGGCGCGGGTCGCGAGACAGGTCCAGGGGCCCTCGCAGGCCCGCGTGCTCCCCGGGCCCAGCTGGGGGCACAGTCATCGCGACCTTCGCCAGCCCACCGGGTATTATCGGCGCTGCTAACTGGCCTTTTAGCTTTTCTCGCGCCGATGGGCCCGGACGCCGTAAGCCGCGCCAGCCCCCCGGTTGTCGGCCGGCTAAAGGCTGTCTTCCTGGGGCCGCGCCGTGGCCGTCCCGCGGTTACCAGTGGCCGTGGTGGACGACCTCGTCGATGGGACGCCGCTTGGGGTGATCGACGGGCCTTAACGGTCGATCGGCGGGGTAGCCAAGGGCAAGGAGGTAGGCAGGCTCGTGGTCCGCGGGGATCCCGAGGATCCGCCTGCACGTGACCTGGTCGCTGATGGCGGCGTGGCCGCTGCCGATGCCGAGGTCGGCGGCGGCCAGCATCATGAGCATCGTCGCTTGGCCCAGGTCGTACTGGTCCAGGATCCGGTAGCGGTCGTCCTCCGGCTCAGCCAGGACGAGGGTGATCGTCGCCGCTGAGCCGGCTATGTGACCGGCGCCTTGCCAGACCGTCGCCAGCTCCTGGAGCTGCGGGCGGTCGGTGCTCACAACGAAGTCCCAGCGCTGGCGGTTCATTGCGGATGGGGCCCGCCACCCCGCCTCGAGGATCCGGTCGAGGTCAGCGTCAGGGATCGGGCGGTCCTGGTAGGCCCTGACGTTACGGCGGGCCCTGATTGCTTCCCAAGTCTCCATGGCCCGAACTTAGTGGCACAGCGGGCGCCTTGGGGGGAAATGGCGTTGAAGGCAGGGACGCTATACTCTCGGCGTTCCTGTGGGGCCCGTGAGCCCGTCAGTCCCACGAGCGACCAGATAGAGGTGAATGGTAAATGGCGCACGGTGTGACCGTCGGGGGTCGCCGGTACGGGCGGGCCGACTTGGACCGGCGAACGGGTGATGTCCAGGCGATAGGGGGAGTTCGCGCCGTCGTCTTGGACAACGGGGCAGAACGGGGGACCAGGGCCCTTGAGTTCCGCACCGGCGGCGGGTTGCGCTTCGAGGTACTCGTAGACCGCGCGATGGACATCGGCGTAGCCGAGTTCGACGACTACAGCTTCGGCTGGCGGTCGGCCACGGGCTTTCGCCACCCGGGACTGCACGAGGTGAACGATGAAGGCGGGCTCTCGTGGCTCCGCAGCATGTCGGGGCTCGTAGTCACATGCGGCCTGGACCATACCCTGAGTGGAGGCGAGTTCGGTGCTTCCCACTACGGCTACGCGGGCAGGGCCACTGTGTGCCACGGCCTTCACGGGCGGATTGCCAACACCCCTGCCCGGCTTTTCGGGTACGGCGAACGGTGGGAAGGCGACCGGGCTGTCCTGTGGGCAGAAGGCGAAATGCGTCAGGCGGCCATATTCGGCGAGCACCTGGTCCTCCGCCGGCGCATCGAGGCCGAGCTGGGTGGCACCGAGATCCGCCTGACGGACACCGTGGTGAACGAGGGCTTCGACCCCACGCCCCACATGTTCCTGTACCACTGCAACCTCGGGTGGCCGCTGCTCGATGAGGGGACGACGTTTGAAGCACGCGTCGGGGGTACCCGCTGGAAGAGCGAAAGCGCCGGGGCCCAGGGAGCGTCACATCTGTGCTTCGGGCACCCCGTTGCCGGTTTTGTCGAGCAGGTCTACGAGCACCTGCTCGAGCCCGGTGCCGACGGGCTGGTGAGAGCCAGGCTCTCCAACCCACACATCGGGCGGGCTTTCGAGTTGGAGTACAACCCGAGCGAGTTCCCGGTTTTTCTGGAGTGGGTCAACCTGCGAGCCGGTGACTACGTCGTCGGGCTCGAACCGTCCACGCATCACGTGGAGGGTGAAGGGCCGGCCCGGGAGGACGGCACGATGATCTGGCTGCAGCACGCCGAGGAGCGCGCGTACCATTCGGTTTTCCGTTTCCTGCGGGCTCGGGATGCTCATCGGACAAGTCCATAGTGAGGCCAAAATGAACGTGCTCAAGCAATTTGAACTTACAGGGAAGACGGCTCTCGTTACGGGAGGCAACAGAGGCATTGGCAAAGCAATTGCAAGGGGTCTGGCTGAAGCTGGTGCCAAGGTGGCGATCGCAGGCCGCGACGAAGAGAGCAACGCTGAGGCAGTGAGGCTTGCGGCAGCTGATGGCCTGGATATGGTAGCTGTCAGAGCCGACATCACAGTCGGTGACGATGTCGAGGCGATGACAGCTGAAGTGCTCAGCCAACTCGGTCGGATAGACATCCTGGTGAATAACGCCGGAGTGTGCTTCCACACATCGGCATGGGAGATGACAGACCATGAGTGGGACGCTGTTTTCGACCTGAATGTCAAGGCATTGTGGAAATGCAGCGTCGTAGTGGGCCGGCACATGCGCAAAAGGGGCGGGGCGATAATCAACATCGGTTCGATGTCGGGCTTTATCGTCAACCGGCCCCAGCCCCAGGTTGCTTACAACGCTTCGAAGGCGGCTGTCCACCACCTGACGAAGTCATTGGCGGCCGAGTGGGCCGGAGAGGGCATCCGAGTCAACGCGGTGGCGCCTGGCTATGTCAAGACGGAGATGTCCCCTGTCGACGAGCCCGAGTTCCGCCGGTTCTGGATCGAAGACGCACCGCTGCAACGGTACGCGATGCCCGAGGAAGTCGTGGGCAGCGTGGTTTTCCTTGCCAGCCCGGCAGCATCGTTCATCACGGGCACGGTGCTCGTGGTGGACGGGGGTTATTCAGTTTACTGACGGGCCTTTGGTTCACCGGCGCCCGACGACGGTGGGAATGGGAGATGGCGTTGAGCGGGCGGCGCTGCCGACCCGGGACGCCCCGGGCGGTCTGTCAGGCGAGCGACATGAAGAGCCGCTCAAGCTCCTGTTCGCTTGGGGCGACCCCGCCATCACCTCGCTGCACAAGGCACTCGCGGAGCCCGGTGGCGACCAACTTGAACCCGGCGCGGTCCAATGCCCGGGAAGCGGCGGCGATCTGGGTGAGCACGTCGGTGCACTGTCGGCCGCTTTCGATCATCTTGACGATGCCGCCGATCTGGCCTTGGACGCGCCGCAAGCGTTTGATGACGTCGTTCACTGCTGAAGCGTCCAGTTCCACTGGTCCTCCTATCCGTCCGGTCTTGGTAGCAACAATAACCGACTGGGCGGAGCGAGGCCGTATACCCCGCAGGGTAGGGTAATTGGCTCATCGGCAGGCGCACTCAGCCGACGCTAACGAGCATGGCCGCCGCGACGAACACTGCGGCGCCTTGCCTTGCCGCCGGCGAAGAACCCCTGTGGCGCATGGCTACCTGCCTTCCTGCCCGGCACGCCAACGGCATGGCAAAGTGCCGCTGGCGCCCAACGGATGACGACTTGCCTGGCCACCAGCCAGGCAGGCTGGCCGGTGCTTCTTGCGGCTCGGCGAAACTGGGACCAGATCTTAACCAACAATGCCAAAGCGAGCAGAAGGGACGGGCGTCCTCATCGGGGCGTCGCGCCACGACAGAGCGGGCCAGCCATGGCGTCGCGCCGTCTGGCGAGGCAGTGGGCGTCGCGTAGTGCTGAAGTGGGGCGGTCAAAAGCAGCGAGCCGACGTGAGAGCCTTGGTTGGTCTGCCCGGCATGGTCGCGTCGCCCGGTTGCGGGCAGCTCAGCCATCCGACAGGACGGCCATGTCCCCTCGCCTGTCGCACCGCTCGAGTACCTGCCCTGCCGGGGCAAGCCACCGTGGCGCGGGCCTTGGCGGCCTCGAACCATTGGCCAGCAGATGTGGTCGTGTAGGCGTCCACCTCCAGGTGCTTGAAGCCGCCCGCGCCACAGGGGCCCTTCTTCTGAGCGATGCTCGTCACCTTGAAGCTTGACGACGACACCGACGCGGTGCCAATGAGCGTCTTTCGGGCCCCCCGCATGCCGTAGGCGTACAACGCCACCTTCCGGCCGTTGCTGGGGAAATTGCTGCCGGCAATAGTGATGGACCGGTGCGTTGCGCTCACGCTCAGCTCGCCTGCAGCCTGCACGCCGACAGCGAGGATTATCGCGTCGTGTGCGGGCAACGTCACCGAGGAGGCGGGGGCGCCGCTGTTCACGTTCGGGTCCTGCGTACCAGCGATCCGGTTATAGCCCGGCCCGAGGTTGACGGTCTGCGGGCTGGCCGTGGCGTTGAGCAGGACAGTGCCGTGCGTGAAGTCGCGCCGCCACACGTTGGGGTCGCCTGTCCCGAGTGAGACGTTGTCGAGCCAGATGGTCCCCGGGCTCTGCGCGAAATCGAAGCGGACTTCGGCTGAAGAGGTGTTCTCGGAGGGCGTCACCGTCACGGTGTACAGCTGCCAGTTGCTCGCCAAGTTGAACACCGAGACGGCCAGCGACTGCCATGGGGACGTCTGGATCACGTCGGGGGTCAGCCACGTGCCGGGCGTCCCTTTGGCCCAGAACGCGAGCGTGTAGGTGGTACCCGCAGTGAGCGACAGCCCGTTTTGGGCCAGGTTCGCTTTCCAGGAGTCTCCGGGGCTGGCCGTGGAAATGGTCACCTTCGCCGACGCCTGCCCGCTCTCAGCGGTCGAGGTGTCCTGGGTGACCGTGAAAACGGCCGGGCTTTGGCCTTGGGCCGTCCAGGGGCCCAACCAGTTGCTCCCGGTCTCATCGAAACTCCCATTCATGAGCATGTTGGGGCCTGGCGTGCCGATCATGGAGGCGTCGTCCAGCGGCTGGCCGAGCCAGCCCTGACCGGCTTCGATCTGGGCCTCGGTCATCACCTTGCTGTACTCGAGATGCGCCTCGGCGGAGGTGCCGTTGTAGGCGCGCCGCACGGTCAGCGTGTCGCCGTGGACCGCCGCGACGAGCATCTGCTCGTCGTCGAAGTCGAGCAACGTGCGGACGTCGACGCGCTGCTCGGTGCCGTCGTCGGGGACGTGGACGACGTCGCCCACGGAGAACTTGCGCCCGGTCCCCGGTGCGACGGCGAAGCGCGTCTGCGTCGCGTTGATCGCGCTAGGGAGGCTGCTCCCAGCTCCGTTGTCGTACTCGTCGTACCACCACGTCTGCCCGTGACCGGCACCGAGGTCGTCGTACGCGAAGTAGCCGTTGGCCATCAGCGCCATGCCGAGCCCGAAACGCATGGTTTGCAGATCTTGTGCCCCCGTGGCCCCAGTGTCCGGGTTGACGATAGAAAGCGGCGCTGTGCCGTTTGGCCCGGCGAGGGAGAGATACTCGTCAAAGAAGTCCCACCAGTAGTTTTCGTAGCTCTCGATCTCCTCGCCGTTCGACTGCGGGAAGACCGCGCCGTTGCCGACGATGGTCGTGTTGGGCGCGAGCGATCGCACCAGGCTGAAGAGGCTGGCCATACCGTCGACCCACCCGGTCCCCGACGGCCCGTCGCCACCGTCGGGGACGTTGTCGCTGTTGGCGTCGATCTGCCCGTTCGCCACCCACGCGAAGTCGCCGCCACCGTCCAGGTAGATGCCGTCCCACTGCGTCCCGGCGATCGAGCGGGTCGCGGTCGTCGCCAGGTACTGGTCCCAGGTCTGCCCGGTGGCGGGGTCCACTGGGCAGTAGCTGCTGGCGTTGAGCATCCAGTTGCCCGGCCAGTCAACCGCGTGGGCAGCGATGCGCGCCCCGGCCGCGTGCGCCGCCGCCGTGGAGTAGTAGCCGCGCTCGACTGTGAGCGTGTTGCCGTTCACGGCCGTCACGTGCATGCTCTCGCCGTCGACGAGCACGTCCGGATCGTTCGTCAGGTTCTTACTGATGACGCTCCCGTCCGTGACGCTCACTTGGGTGCTCGTCGCGTCCAGCGGCGCGGCGAGCGTCGTTCCGGCGAGGGTCAGCCACCACCCCGGGTAGATGTCGGTGTAGTAGATGCCCTGGCCCGGCCAGCCGGGGACTGGGAGCATGGCTGATTCGTAGTACTCGAGCGCGATCGTGGAGGGGCTGGCCTTCTTGAGGGCCGCGAGCGCGCCGTTGGCGAGCGCCCAATACTGAGAAACAACGAGGCCGTAGCGCGAAAACGCCTCGGCCTGCTCGGAGTCTTGGTACGCGTAGAGATTGGCGAGGCGAGGGTACTCCTGGACGGGGGAGGCCGGCTCCCCGAGAAAGCGAGCGTCTGAGCCTGCAGCGGGCACCCTGCCGTGAGAGATCGGGGCCGTCCCGGCGGCAAGGGCCGGCCCGGTACTGCCGACGCCAACGAGCATGGCCGCCGCGAGCAACGCTGCGAAGCCTCGCCTCGCCCCTGGCGAAGAACCCCTGTAGCGCATGGTCCCCTGCCTTTCTGCTGGGGCAGCGATATGGCCCAAGCACCGCTGGCGCCCAACGGGCAACAACTTGCGTGGCCAACTAGCGCGGGCCGGCCAGTGCTTCCCGCGGTCCGGCGGAACTGAGAACAGATCGTAGCCAATGACGCCAACGGGGGCACAAAGGACGGAGCGCCTTTCCGGGACGGGCTCCACGACCGGCCGCCCTCATGGTCGCCGAACACCCAGTTGTCTTGCCTGGACTTGTTATACCTGCCGAAATACCGTTTTATGACCCAGTGCCTCGGCTTGTTCGGGTGGGTGAGCTTGGCCCACTTGTAGGTGAGCTGCCACACGTACCTGTCCAGCTGGCGAACGCCTCGCTGGGCACCACCGTCCGGTAGTACGTGGCCCATCCCCGCACGACGGGGTTGAGCCGTTTCAGCGCCATGGCCGCGTTCTTGCCCCGCACCGAGAGGAACTCGGTGCGCAGCCGTTGGCGGTGCCTCTTCAAAGCCACCGTGCTGGGTTTGACCAGCAGCTTGCCCGACTGGCGGCGAACGGTAAAGCCCAAGAAATCGAAGCCTTCGTCGAGGCTGACGATGCGCGTCTTGGCCTCGTCGAAGGCCAGCCCCTTGGGCGCCAGCCATCCGGCCAGCCGGGCCTTGACCTGTTCAGCCTGTTGCCTGGTGTGGCACAGGGCGACCAGGTCGTTCGGCGTACCTGATCACAGCAGGAGAACCCGCCTCCAGGTTCCCTGTCGCCTTTCGGCCACCGGCATTTGCTCTTCGGATCATCCGTCCGCCGCTGAGGGACTGGGCCTTCCTTACGGTCGGCTTACCGGGCCGTCACTGCGCCCGGGCCCCAACGGGGTCCCACGTTCCACGCGTACGAGCTACGACCGGCGTGGGTGCCTCCTTTATCCCAGGGACGGCGGTGCTCCCTCGGCCGGCTAAAACGCCCCGGCCGACGCCTGCCGCTTCTCAGCGGCCAGTCCCTGCACCCCGCCTACAGCCACCCATCTGGCAGGGCTCACTCTAACGAGACCTCAACGGAGGTTCAGAGTCATTCACCCGTCCGGTCTGCCCCTTGCCCGTAGCCCCCGGATGGGGCAGGGGCCCTTCGGCTTTCCCTCGATGCTTCGAACCCCGCCGTCACCGGCGGCGCACGTCAAGGGTGGGGCCAGGCCTATGAGCACGAGGCCCGGAGCTACACATCCGGCATAGGCCGGCCCTCCTTCCTCATGCGAGCTCGCTCGCTACGTGCGACCTCGCTTTGTGGGTGTCGACGCCGCCGGTGACAACAGTCGTCGGATCTGCCATGTTGGTACTGCCATCCCTTCTCGTGAACTGGTTGGGGGTGGCACGCACAGCTCGACGACGGACAGGACTGTGATCGGGCTCAGGCACGAGCTCCTATTAGGTCACGTTCGCCGGACTGGTTGTGCCGGTGGGGCCCTGCCCACCCGGCCGACTGATCGGTTCCAGGACATCCCTCCCGGGAGCCGGTCGTTCGGAGGGTCAGACCGAGTGGGCGGGGCCCCACCAACCTTTAGCCTGTGAGCCCTTGCGGTCGGTGCATCCTCACAAAGGCATCCTCACAGTCGTTCGGCATCTCCGGCCGGGTCAACGAGCTCGGCGCTGGGCAACACCATACGGATCGTTCGGCGCTGGCCGAGCTGGAGCCGGCCCTGGCATTGTCGGGCTTATTCGGCTTTTTCAGCTACCTCCAAGGCTGCTGCCAGGAGCATCCCAGTACTGGTGGCCATCTTGGAGTTACGACCAGAGCGAGCCGGCCCGGCCCAAGCCGTGCAGGCACCCTTCGCCCCGGCCCGACTAGAGGAGGAACGGCAATGAGACCAAGACGGGCCCACCTGATCGCCAGCGGGGTCGCGACGACGCTCCTGCTGGCCGCCTGCGCGAGCGCCACAATCTCACCCGCATCGTCGGGCAGATCTGCAAGCAGGTCGACGACGTCGACGACCGCGTCATCGAGCGCCCGCACCTCTACCACCAAGCCGGCAACCAAGGGGAGGGGCGCTCCGCCCTCGGGCGGCAAGCCAGCGCCGGCTGGGAAAGGTCAACCGCCTTCAGGTCCCAAGAGCGGGGCGCCGGCACCCCCCAGCGGCCCTGGTGGCCCTCCCGGCTCTGGTGGCGCGCCTGGTGGAGGCTCGTCGTCCGCCGTGACGGGAACGGGCGCCTACAAGCAGAGCGGCGGCAAGGCGAACAGGTCAGGGGGAACCATCGCGGCAGCCGGGCCCGACGAATCGGGTGTGCTCGTCAACAAGTCCGGGGCGCTCGTCCTCAAAGATGTCACGGTGAAGACGACGGGCCCCACCAGCTCGTCCGACGACAGCAGCTTCTACGGCCTCGATGCCGGCGTACTGGCGCTCAGCGGGTCAAAGATCGCCGAGAAGGGCGGCTCGGTGACCACAACGGGCGACGGCGCCAACGGTATCTTCGCCTACGGCTCAGGGTCGTCCATTCTCATCTCGGGCGTCACGATCAAGGACAGCGGGCAGTACGCCCACGGCATCATGGCCGCGGGCGGCGGCAGTATCACAGCCACAGATCTGGACGTCAGCACGCAAGGCGGTAGCAGCGCCGCAGTGGCGACCGACCGGGGCGGCGGGACCATCGCCGTAAAGGGAGGGACCTTCCGCACCGCGGGCGGCAACTCACCTGGTGTCTACTCGACGGGGAGGGTCACCCTGACAGGGGCGACCTTCGAAGCCTCCGGGGCCGAGGCGGCTGTCATAGAGGGCTCCAACTCGATAGTCGCGACGAACAGCGACCTGACCGGGACCGTCAACCGGGGCGTGATGATCTACCAGAGCATGTCCGGTGACGCCCAGGGCCAAGCGGGCAGCTACACGCAAACCGGCGGCTCCCTCTCTGCGCTCTCCGGCCCGTTGTTCTACGTGACCAACACGACCGCGACGATCAAACTGTCCCATGTCAAGACCGCGGAGAGCCCCGGCACGCTGCTCGACGCCGCGGCAGGTAACTGGGGCAACAGTGGGAGTAACGGTGGTTCGGTGACCCTGACGGCCGTAGACCAGGAGCTGGACGGCAACGTGGTGGCCGACAAGACAAGCACGGTCGAGCTGGTAGGTCCTGCCTCCCAGCGACGGGTTGTCCTTCGAGTTGTAGTAGACGTCGTGACCGTTGCCAATGATGTTGGCAACCGTCGTCCCGGAGACCCCCGGCCGAGTCTTCCAAGACGGTCGCCTGCGAGTTGGCCGTCACGGTCCCATTTGCTTGATCTGTCAAGCGAGACCGTGACTCCTTTGGTGGTCCCGGCAGGGTTGACTGCCCCGGTCAGGGCGGAACGGTCACCGAGGACGAGCTTCGCCGGCGGAGGCGAGCTCATCCCGAGCTAAGTCCGGCCTGGTCGAGCCAGTAGAGAACGGTTAGCGGGAAAAGAAACCAGCCGTAGCGAGGTGAATGACGCCCCGCGGGGTGCCGCCCCCTGTGCTTGTCGCTGTTGTGGCGACGAAGCGGCCTAACCCTTAGTCACGGGTGTTCGGGTACCACGAGGTCTGGCACACCATGGTCGTCCTGGCCAGCGCCTGCGGCTTTCTGCTGGTCTGGTCGCTGGCCAGCGCCCACCACTGAGGTCAGGTGCCAGCTGGCGCCTCAAACGCGAGACTCATCGACGGTCGTCGGGCCAGTTGGCAACCGCCGCATATCCGGCGAAGCAGAGCGTGTCGCCCGCGTGTTATGGCGCGCCCCTGGTACCACAGCCAGCGAGCCTGCACCGTCGATATGCAGCATTCCCCTTACGGGAGAACGACTTTCTTGAGGCGTACACAACTGGATAATCGGGGGCGGGCGCCTTCTCGTCTGGTTCGAGGCGCCGTTCACTGTCCTAACGCTGGCGAGGTCGCGGTTATGCCTGCACCTGGCTGCGCCGGGGCGGCTACGCCCTCTACCCGGCTCACGATGGCCTTCAGAGAGGCGACTTCGTCCAGGAGGGCACGGCGCCCCGGGCCAGTGATGGACACCCATGTCCGTGGCCGGCGCCCCTCGAACACCTTGTCGGTGCGCACCAGGCCAGCCTCCTCGAGGACCCTCAGGTGCTGCGCCAGGTTGCCGGCGGTCAGCCCGAGGTTGCGGGCCAGGTAGCCGAACTCCACCCGGTGGGCCTCGTGGGCAATGGTGAGGATGCCGAGCCGCGCCCTTTGATGGACGATGTCGTCCAGCCCGTCGGTCGGGTTGCCCGTTGCCTCGTCGGGCGAGCTTGTCACAGGTCCCCGCTCAGGGCTGCGCGCCGCGCCCGTCGGCCGCCGGCCCAGGAGCAAAGGCCGCCCACCAGGAGGTACAACCCGGGCAGCAGCAGGTTAGGGAGCGGGTTGGCGCTGCCTTCGAACAGGCCCGCCATACCCACACGCTGCAGTAGGTTCACGTCGTCGTAAAGGCACGAGAGCAGCGCCAAGCCGACGAAACCGAGGGCGAACGCTGCGAAAGGCAGGCTCCGCTCGAGCACGGCCAAGGCGGCGATCCCAAGGGCGACGACCAGTAGCGCCGCGGTCCCCCGGATCCAAAGGTCAGGGAACGGGGGGACGTACGCGCCGTGGCGGTCAACGGCCACTACCAGGCCGAGCAGCCCGACCCCAACGGCGACCGCAGGCCACACGCGGCTCTGCAGCCCGGCGGCCCTGGCCCGGCGGCGGTAGTAGCCGACGACGACGGCGAAGCCGGCCGCCACGGCCAAGGCCCAGTAGACCGTCGCCCAGCGGCCCAAGGTTGAAGCAGCCATCTGCGGGTCGAAAGCGCCGCCCAGAGGCGCGACGCCTCCGCGCACGGCACAACTGAGCACGCCTTGGCCCGCAGGGTGGCACCCGGGCGTGCTCACCGAGGGGACGGTGAGCAGGTAAAAGGGCATGGAGCCCAGCGTGACCACGCCGAAGACCACGAGCGCGAACCAATGGCCGCTGCGGGCCGCCCGGACCCTCGCTCGCAGTGCCCGCGCCCACGCCAGGGAGCGCGCCGCCTCAGTTTTGTTTTCTGTCATACAGACTAGTGTGCACTACAAAGTCCCGGAGAACAAGCCCCAGGGGGTGGCACTGACCGGTCACCGAACCCGCTGTTCGCTCCCGTGGCCGTCCTTGGCCCCAAGAGCCGGTCAGGGCGCGTTGGCGGCCCCATCACCGAGGAACCGGTTGATCTGGCAACGACGGGTCAGGCAGGCCCAGCGCTGGGGGCGAGGGAGGCGCACTCGTCACAGTGCCACCGCCACACGTTAGGCGAGCGCAGAGGTGGGTGTTCGGGAAGAGGTGTGGTGCAGAGCGGGCTTGGTGCCTAAGCGCCGATCCTCGGTCCTCGTCGCGAACGGTGGTGCGACGCCTGGTGGCGCGCGTTCCGCTCGACCAGTTGTGCCACCCGCTGGAAGGACACCCCGAGGATCTCGGCCGCTTCCCGCAGCGTCAAGCCCAGCTCGTTTGTAAGCCATCGTGCCGCCTCACTGGTGGCCGTGCCCGCCCGCTCGAGACGCTCGCTGGCCTCCTTCCGCAGCCGTTGCGCCTCGTCCAGCGCGGCCTGGACGACAGTGGGCACGACCACGGTCACGGTGACGTCGATGTCGTCGATCGGCCTGTCGGTCCACACGGCGATCGCTTGGCGGGCGTTCTCCTTCACCTCGGCCATACGACGCGCCTGGGTCACCACCTCGGGGACCGCCGGCACGCGGACGATCCAGAACCCTGGTTCCCTTTCAACCGTCACCGGGTAGTTCGTCGTTGCTCTCACTGCCCCAACCAGTCCTTCCCTGCGCATGGTGCCGGCTGGTCCCTGATCTTCCGAAGTGTCCCCGGCGCGACGAGCTGATGGTGCGGCACTACCGCCTGGCACGTACCAAGCCTCCAAACCTCATGCGAACAACTGAGCGGACCCTCTCTGCACCGATACTTCGGAGCTGCTTTGCCAACTCGCTATAGAGTACAGGCTTCACGAGGCCTATTCTAGTAGGCCTAGACAACTTTGTCTAACAGCGATAGACAGCACCCTGGTCACGGGCAGATCACCAGGAACCAGCAGGGGGAAGCGCCCGATCTTGCAAGCTCCTTCGCCAGCCGATATGTCGCGTCTGGGGACCGGGGGACAGGCGCCATCACCGTCGCTCGGGCGCGCGACAAGGACGGCCTGACAGTGGCAAGGCGCGAGCAGAACAGATAATCGGGCTCTCGGAAGCAGCCGCTGCTCAAGAAGGCCACAGAAGGGTTGCCGCTGAGCCGATCTTCCGACCCCGGCTTGCAGCTCGGCGACGCGGTTGCGGGTCCGTCCAGGCCGTCGCGCCAAGGGACCTGTACGCCTGATCATCAAGGTCTCCGGCGAGGCCCATGGCGGCAGCGTGGTCGTGCGCCCGCGGTACCGGAGCCTTTGGAAGCGGGCGCTGCGCAGGGCCTAGGCCGGAGCGCATTTCGGGCCCGGACAGACGGCCAGGTAAGTGACCGCCAAGCGTCTTGCCTCAGAGCCGCTGGTGTTTGTCCTGGGCCCGGGCTGAACAGTGCTGGCGGCTTGGCCGGGTCGTGAGCATTTTTGTCGCCTTGAAGGTCAAGGGACGCCCGCTTCCGACCCATCGTACTGCGCGTGCCGCTCCTCGTGGCCTAGCCAAACCCAGCCGCACAGCAGCGGTTCTTCTGCAGGTGCCGACCCCGACTGGTCCACGTCCCGTCTCCTCGGATGGCGTCCTCGTGCGCTACCCGGGGCGCGGGGCAGGTCACAGGAGCCATGGCCAACGGACCTGGCCGGTGGGAAGGACCTCGGTCAGTCCTTGGACAGGTTGAGCATCGCCTGAGTCGGTGTCCACGTAGATCCGGGCCCCCGCCCCGACGGCTAGCCCGCCGAAGAGCTCTTGGGGGATCTCCGCCGCTTGGGCACCCAGCCGGCCTAGCTGAAGGAGCGCTTGGCGGCCGCGGTCACAGCCTCTGGGACCACGACGACCAAGGTTTTCGGCGTAGGCCCGGTGGTGGCCGCCATCACTGTCGGCCTCACCAGGGACGTGCGCCGCTTCCCTGACAAGGGCCACTTCGCCGCTTACAACGGCTCTGCCCCCATAGAGGTCTCATCCGGCCAGAAGAAGATCTACCGGTTGTCGATGCGTGGCAGCCGCCAGCTGAACCACGCCCTCCACATGGCGGCCGTTACCCAGGTCCGTTCCCGCAATAGCGAAGGCCGCGCTTACCACGACCGCAAGCTCTCCGAGGGCAAGACCGGCGAGGAGGCCCTACGGGCGCTCAAGCGGCGCATCGGCGATGCCCTCTTCGCCGCCATGGTGGCCGACGCTCACCGTGCCGAGGAGGACGCCGGCGGCCCGGGAGGGCAAACGGGGAACGGCTCAATAGCCTGCGCGGCCGGCTCTCACCCCGCAAAACCGCCTCTTCGGCCAAGCCACTCCCGGGCCAAGCCCAAGGTTAGGCCGTCCCGGCCGGCCGCGCGCTCTCTTGACCCACAAGAAGGTCAGAAGAAAATCCGCAAAGCCTCTTGACATCTTGAACAAAGAGGACTCCATCTGCCCGCATCCGCGCCTTGCCTAGTGGCAAGTGGCGGAGCGCAGATCCGCAGATCGGCCCCGGTCAACAAGGGCGGCGGTTCGCTGCGCGGCTCAGATGTCAGCGGAGGCCCTGCCGTTGCGGCTTAGGACGCGCATGATCTTGTGGAACCCATCGGCCGTGGGACCGAACATCAGCGGGCAGCCGCCATCGATGACGGTGACGCCGTGCTCCCGGCCATAAACGGTGGCCTTGTCGCAGACGCTGCCGGAGCCGAAGCTCCGATGCATCCAGGTGTACTTGATACCGAGCTCGGCGCATTGGCGCACCGTGGCCTCGGCGACATCGGGTCTGGTGGCGATCACGACCGCCTCGACGCCGCCGGGGATGTCCCGCAGGTCGTGGTAGCAGTGGTCACCCTCGACGTTTTCGGCATTTGGGTTGACGGCGAAGACTTCGTACCCGCGCTGGCGAAGCCGCTTGTACACGGCGTTGCTGCCGTGGCCCTGAGGGTTGCGCGACACGCCGGTCACCGCGATGCGCTTGTTGGCCAGGAAAGCAGACGCTGCTTCCTTGACGGTAGCCACCATATCCTCCTCCGGCAGGGCCGACCAGGCCCGGGCCAATCGACTTGAGGCTGACAATAGCCAGGCACAAGTGGCCCACCCAGAGGCAAAAGTCCCTGGCCCAGAGGTCGCGACAAGTGGCACCGGCACGAGGCTGCGAAGCAACCGTCAGAGGGTCATTGCCAGCGCCCAACAGGCACTCCCCGGACCGATCGTCGTGAATTGGCCGTACGTCTCGTAGGCACAGCTCGCCTGGCTGGTCTGGTCCGTGAGGGGCTCGTTCCCGCGGCTCGCCGCCGGTGAGGTCGGGGGTGTAACGTCCAGCTCGGCCGGGGCCTCGGGCCCGGCCGGGACGCCAGCGGCAGCACCGCCTTGGTCCCAGGCAGGCCGACCACGTTGGGACGGAGGAGGCTGGATGCAGAGGCCTGGCCTTTCACGGGTGCCGGGCCGGCGTCGCGCCACCCGGGCCAGGTTGGTGGCCGGCACCTTGGCGCTGACCATGGCCACCATGGGCCCCGTTACGGCTGTCGCCGCAGTGCCTGCGCCGGGAGTTACTACGGCCGGCCGAGCTCCCACGGCCGTCACCAACCTGACGGTGGCCGTGTCGCCGGCTGTGGCCAAGGCCTCCGAGGTGTACACGGTCACTTTCAAGGCCACCGCCGCGGTCAGCTCGCCCGGCGCCATCTTCTTTGCTGAGACCGCCGGGCCGACCGACTTTTCGACCGAGGCAGATGTCCTGGTGAGCACTCAGGCTTGGCACTTTGACGCCTCAGGCGTCAGCTTCGGGCCGGGGTCAGGGCCAGCCCTCCCGGCCTCATAGGGGCCAGCGCCAACGCGGCAGGTGCGGTGGAGGTCCCGCTGCAGCACGCCATCACCCTGGGCGACACCGTCACCGTCATGGTCATCGGGGCCACCAACCAAGTGCCTGGCACTTTCAGCGACTTCGAGGTCTACACGGTGCCTGGCACCGCTCCCGGCGTCGCCCCTGCCTACACGATCGGCCGGGCGAGCCTTGCAGGGTCTAGCTGCCTGGCCCCGCCGGCCACCTGTTACAGCCCCCAGGCGTACCGTGCCGCCTACGGGGTCGCTCCCCTGGTGGCCAAGGGCATCGACGGCAAGGGCCGCAAGATAGTGCTCCCCGAGATGGTCGACCAGGCCAACGACACTGACGCGACGGACATCTTCAGCGACATTTCTGCTTACGACGCCTACTTCCACCTCCCGCCGGCCCACTTGAGCGTGGTCCCGAGCGCCATGTCCAAGACGTCGCCCGACATTGCCGGCCTCGAGGAGGCAGAGGACGTCGAGGTGGCCCACGCCGTCGCGCCCGGGGCGGCGCTCGAGGTCGTCCTGGTAGGCCGCACCGACCACTTGGAGATGTCCATGCTCGCGTCCATGAAGGGCGCAGACGTAGCCTCCTTGAGCTGGGCGAGTCCCGAGGCATGCCCTACGACCGCGCAGCTGGACGAGGACCGCTCGCTCATCAGCCAGGCAGTGGCGGGGCGCACGACGGTCATCGCCGACTCGGGCGACTACGGTGCCGCCGTCGAAGCCTGCACGGGCTGGACGGGCCCGGAACGGGGCGTCTACTTCCCCGCCTCGGACCCCCTGGTGCTGGGCGTCGGTGGGACCACGCTCACCGCTGCCGCCGGCACCGGGGCGTACGTCAGCGAGGTGGCCTGGAACAGCCTCAACGCGGAGGACTTCGGCCAAAACGGGGTCGGCCCGATGGCGTCGGGGGGAGGGTCCAGCGACGTATTTGCCCGGCCCGCCTACCAGGACGGTGTGCCCGGCATAGGGGCCTCCCGAGGCGTGCCCGACGTCGCCGGTGACGCCAGTGAGACCAGCGGCCTGGCGCTGATCTTTGAGCTCGACGGTGGCTCGTCGCCGGCGATGTACAGTGCCGCCGGCACGAGCGAAGCGACACCGTTGTGGGCCGGCATCATCGCCTTGGCCGACCAGTACGCAGGCCGGGACCTGGGCCCGGTGGGCGCCGCCATCTACCTCATCGGCAAGAGCCCCGCTTACCACGCCGCCTTCCACGACGTCACCAAGGGCAACAACACCATTTGGCTGTCCCGGTTCGTGAACGGCATTACCCTGTCCGAAGAATTCAAGGGGTACGAGGCGGGCCCGGGCTGGGACCCGGTGACGGGTTGGGGCACGCCGGTCGCCTCGGTGCTCGTACCCCTGCTCGCCCACGACGACGCCAACTGAGCTCGTTACCCGGCTGCCGGGCTCCGTGGCTGTACCTAACCGGGACTGCCTGAAGGCTGAAGACGCGCTATCTCGGTGGCCGGGGGACCAGCGGCATAACAATATGCGATCTGACCTGCGAAAACACACTTCAGTAGTTCGCATCAGTTACCGTCATTTTGCGGAGTCTCGCGGACATTTCGCGGACATCGTCAAGGGTGGTCCGGCCGCAGCGCACACACCACCCCACTACTCCCGCAAGACGCCCATGTCGGCATGGTCCAAGTCGGTCACTGAGACCCCCGCTTCCGACACGCGATGCCGGTCAAGGTGCGCGGGCATGTTTTGACGTTGGTCACATCTGTCACCTGGCTGCTCCCGTCCTCGGCTGGGGACCAGAGTGGGAGGCCATCGCCGCGCAGGCTCGAGAGAAGGTTGGCCCGCTGGCCATAGAAGCAGAGCGGCGATACTTTGAACCGCTGCAGCAGGCAATCGCCAACGCGCCCGCAATGGGACCGTCCGAGTCCGGCAACTGACCAGCTGTCGGGGCCGCACGCTACACAAACCTCTTTTCCCTCACGCCAACGTCCGGACCAGGATCGAGTGGAGTGGCCGCCCGTTCGTGGAGCCCTGGGAGTCCATGACGCCGGAGGGGTGCCAGCGGGTGCGCTAGGGCAAGCTCCACGCCCAACGGTGGCTGCCCGGAGGGAGCACGGTGCTCCGCTGACCGGAGAGGGAGCTGTGCAACCTTGTGGGCACACCCTTTGGGCTGGCGTGCCCCCAGTGTGGCGTTGGTCTTCCTGGACGTTGGAGGCCGCCGCGGCATAGCGGACCTGGCCTCGGGCAATAGCATCTGTTGTGGTCCACCAGCCCTCGGCGGGCCAGAAAGGAGCGACCAAGCGTGAACTTGCCCGAGGACCTCATCGCTCTGTTGCACCAGCCGAGCCTCTGCTACGTCGCAACCTTGATGCCCGACGGGTCACCCCAGGTCACCCAGACCTGGGTCGGCACCGACGGCGAGCACATCGTTATCAACACCGTCCAAGGCTTCCAGAAGCTGAAGAACGTCGAGCGCGACCCGCGGGTAGCCGTGAGCGTTTCCGACCCGTCCAACCCATCCCGCTACTACGCAGTCCGCGGGCGGGTCGTGGGCATCACTACCAAAGGCGGTGCGGAGCACATCGAGGCCCTCGCCCAACGCTACCTAGGTGGTCCTTACCCTTGGTACGGAGGCCGCGACCAAGTTCGTGTCATCCTCACCATCAGCGCGGACAAGGTCCACGGGATGGGGTAGCCCAAGGACCTGGATCCAGGTTCCGGACCGGGGCACCGAGATCGCGCTCCAAAAGGTGGTAGAGGGTCCTCTGGCTCGGTGGCGAGCCTCGGCGCAGGCTCACCGGCGGCAAGCTCCGAGGCGATTACAGCGCCCTCCACCCGGCGCCTGATGGCTCGGTCGGCTGGTTTGTCGTCTTCTGGCGGGAAGGAGTCGAGCACCCCGCGCAACAGTCGAGCTTGGTCGGCGTGGTCCTGGCGTTTCGTCACGAACTACACGCTAGGTGTCATCAGAGCGCCGGTTCGCCGATGTCCGCGAAGCCCATCTCTAGCGCTTTCTTGAGCACGTTCTCTAACGCTCCGTATCCCTCGTCGGCCGACGGCTCAACGTAGCCGCGGTCCTGGACGCTGACCTCCGAGCGCGGGGCGTAGTCGGCCCGCTCTCGGTGCTCTAAGCCCGACCGGAGACCGGAGCCCCCAACTTGAACAGGTTTCAAGTCTTGAGGGCGGGCGAAGCGTGCGCCGGAAAAGACGCCGGGAGGCCGTCTCTATGAGGTCCCGGGGCCGGCTGGGACGGGGCCGGCTCGCCGGCAGGCAGAGGGGCCGTAACGTCCCCGTGCAGCCCGAGGGGGTGTACCAGGTGGACATGCGCGCCATGGGCCTCGAGCAGGTCTGCCGCCCAGTACCACCCGTAAGTGCTCCCCAAGGCCACTTTGGGGCCCGGCCCTGCCTTGGCCATCGCCACAGGGAACTGCACAGGGTCGTTCAGGACCTGGTCGATGCCGAGCACCTGGCCCTGCTGGTCCATCCTGACGATCACCGAGCACCGCCGGTGCAGTTCGATGCCTACGTACTGGCGCTGGCGCGAAACTGCCTGTTGCATTGGGGCCTCCCTTCGCTGTGGGGTTGTGCCTTGGTCGACCCCGGGTGTGCCAACACCCGGTACCCCACGACGGAGGAGGCCCCTGATCCGGCTCCCTGCAGACAGCACGGCTTCCCTCCCACCCAACGGCGCCGGTCCTACCACCGGGCCCGTCGCGCGGGACCGCTTTTCTAGCGCTCCTTCATGACATCAGGTAAGGCGTGAGTGACCACCGCAAGAGTGGACGCCAGAACGTGCAGCGGCGCCCACATCCCCCGCGCGACAGCCTGGTGTCCGCTTGCAGGGCTTGTTTTCAAAACGACCCTCCTACGAAGCTCAGACGACCGAGGAACGGTCAGGTCCCCAGTAGCGGAGTGCCTCCTTGTCGAAAGTGTCCTCAAGAGCCTCGAGCTGCCTGCGCAGCGGCCGCGGTACGCGCAACTACGGAACCCAACGTGATAGGGTCAGGTACACCGAACTTTCGGGATCGTAGACCCCTGTCCGATCACCATTGGGTTCCCAAACAGTTCCACCACTGGAGTCCCCCCTTGCACCCCTATCTCGCCCAACGCGTCGCCCAAGAACACCGCAATGACCTGCTGCGCGACGTACAGCAGTGGCGTCTCGCTAACGTGCCCGGACCGAAAGCTCAGCGCCGCGCCACATGGTGGCCTCAGCGCTCTGGCGCCGGTGCCAATCGCCTAGTTACGGTTGCCGCTGGTGCCCAACGACTAGCCCTCGCAACTTCGGTCAGTTTGCCCACTCCGGCTGCGTCGTGAGCCCGGCGTTGCACCGCGGCGAACACGTTGGGTTGCCCGTACGAGGGGTACGGCCAAGATTAGCCTGGAACAGGCAGTAGGCATGGTTATCCCTGGCCAGCCGGGGTGTCGGTGATCGAGTAGCGGGCCGACCGTGCGTGGGGGGCCCCAGAGCGGCCCACAGCGACCGTGGCGGAAGTGGGGGCGCTGGCTGCGGCCATGCCCGACCATCTCCGGGTTGTCGTGCTCCTGGCCTCTTGGTGCCAACTCCGCCGGGGCGAGATCCTTGCGCTGCGCCGACGCGACATCGACCTGCTGCACGGCACGCTCTCCATCGTGCCCACCCGTACGCCGACGATGGCTGGCGACATGCTCGTGAAGGCACCGAAGACCGAGGCGGGACGGCGCAAGGTGACCATCCCGTCTAACGTCGTCCCCGCTCTCGGATCCCACCGACCGCTTCGTCGGGTCAGATCCGGACTCGCTCGTCGTGGTGAGCCAGAAGGGCGGTCCGGTCACGCCCCAGGTGCTCGCTCAGGCGTGGTCTAAAGCGCGCCTGAGCGTGGGTCGGCTCGACCTACACCTTCACGACCTCAGGCACTCGGGACTCACGTGGAGCGCCGCCACGGGCGCCACGACGGCCGAACTGATGCATCGGGCCGGGCACGCCAGCGCGGCGGCGGCACTGCGGTACCAGCACGCCACAGAGGACCGCGACCGGGTGCTCGCCGACGCTCTCGCCGGGCTCGCCGCGTCCGCGGCCGTGGTGCCTCTCGCGGACAAGGCGCGGACATCAGGCGGAAAAGCGGGCTAGCAGCGCCTCGAAAATAGGCCCTGACCAGGGAGCGGGCGACGGGAATCGGACCCGCATGACCAGCTTGGAAGGCTGGAGCTCTACCATTGAGCTACGCCCGCAGGGGTTGTGGCCAAAGAGCTTACCAGCGCTCCGAAAGGGCTGGTCGAAGGGCCGATGGTGCGGGTCAGCCGCCGATCATCGACATCGAGCGGACGGGTCGGAGGAAGCCGGGGTCGTTGATGCCGTGGCCAGGCAGCTTTCCCCAAACTGAGGTGCGTAGCGCCAACGCCAGGTCCTCGTCGCTGCCGCCGCTGCGCAACAGGGCGCGGGCGGGGACCTCGTCGTCAGAAAAGAGGCAGTTGCGAATGGCACCGTCGGCGGTGAGGCGGAGCCGGTTGCAGGTGCCGCAGAAGGGGCGGGTCACGCTGGCTACCACGCCGATCTCGCCACCACCATCGCAGAACCGGTAAAGGCTCGCGGGCGCCGGGCTCGCGAGCGCCCCCACGGGCTCGATGGGCCAGCGTTCGTGGATGCGAGCAAGGATATCGTCGCTAGCGACCACCTGGTCCCGGCGCCAATGACCTTCAGCGTCCAGGGGCATGTACTCGATGAAGCGAACGACCCGGCGGTGTTCGCGGGCGAAGGCCGCGAAGTCCAATACCTCGTCCTCGTTCACGCCGGCCATCACGACGACGTTGACCTTGAGCGGCGCCAGCCCGGCGGCTTCAGCAGCCGCCATGGCCGCCAGCACGTCGGCGAGATGCCCGCGGCGACGAATCTCTGCGTAACGGCCCGGCCGCAGCGAATCGCAGCTTATGTTCACGCGCCGCAGCCCGGCCCGAGCGAATTGTCCGGCCAAGGGGGCGAGCCCGGTCCCGTTGGTGGTGAGAGCGAGGTCCTCGAAGCCAAGCTCCGCAATCCGTCTTACGAGTTCGACGATGCCGCGCCGCACCAATGGTTCCCCGCCGGTGAGCCGGAGCGAGCTGATGCCCAAGCGGCGGGCGACGCCTGCGACGCGGACGATCTCGTCGAAAGTCAGGACCGCCTCCCGGGGCCAGAAGGACATCCCCTCCTCCGGCATGCAGTAAACGCAGCGCAGGTTGCAACGGTCGGTCACAGATACCCTCAGGTCGGTGTGGACGCGTCCGTGCCGGTCCACGAGCGGTCCCTCCGTGGGCATCGGGGTGTCGCCTGAAGGGCCTCGGGCGAGGGCCCGGTCGCGTTTTCCCAAGACAACAGGCACGGGGCCGGAGGAGCTTCCCGCGGCACAGGTCAGGCCGGCAGAGTGCGCGAGGGCGGCTTTCATCCCGCCTCGTTGAGCGAGGGACCGCAACGCGCCATCTCCGGGGCGGCGCCACCCCGGGCTGCCCCATCGTTGGCCCCGTCGTGGTCTGGTTCACCGTGGTTTGGTTCACCGTGGTTTGGTTCACCGTGGTCCCGCCGGTCGCGGGCCGTCAGGCGTACTACGCACAGGCTTGGGTTCTCCGTCACGAACGGGTCGACTCCGACGATGTCGAGGGCGGCGTCCAGTCGTTCGATCAACGCGTTCAGCATCCCGAGGTGCACCCCGCACACGACAGTACGGCTTTCCCGCGCCACTTCTGCCACCGGGCAGCGGTGGAGCCGGATTTGGTCCCCATCCCGGCTCGGTTCGGGGTGGAAGCCGAGGCGACTGAGCATCTCGCTCATGACGGCAATGGTCTCCGCGGTTGAGAGCCGTCCCGTCGGGAGAGAGACCTTGTCGAGGACTGCTGTCCAACGCCGGCCGGCCTTCACCGCTTCGCTCGGCATGTCTGGCCGCTCGGAGAGCTGCCGGGCGAGCAACCGGGCAAGCTCCCGGTACCCGAGCTCTGGCTCCCGGGGGCGTTGTCCGTCGAGGACGCTCTCGGCTTGCGGGGCTACCGCGTACAGGATGCGAGGTCGGCCGCGCACCGAGCGGTCCTCGGTCCGGCGGTTCAGCAGGCCCACAGCGCACAGCAGGTCGAGGTGCACGCGCGCGGTGTTGGGGTGCAGGCCGACCGCAGCACCGGCCTCACCCGCGTCGACCGGCCTGCCAACGCGCCGGAGGGCAGCCAGCAGCGCCTGGCGGCTCTCCCCGGCAAGCGCACGGTAGGCGGCCTGGGTGTGAGCGCCGGGCAACGGCGCCGCGCCGGTCGTAGCCATCAGCAAACGCTGCAGTTCTCGAAGAGGCAAGCTGTCATCGAGCGGCGCCGAGGGGGCACGGCTGAAGCCTATTGCCCGCTGGGATTAAAAACAAGAGAACTCGTTAATAATAAGGAGTCTTAAGGGGCCCAGCGCCGTGGCGCGACACGACGTGCTGGCCCCGAGCCTGGCTGCGGGCGGGTCGCCGATGACCTGGGTGGGCCAGGGACCCTCAACGCCAGGGGACCGGCAACGCCAGGGGGCCGGCAACGCCAGGGGGCCGGCAACGCCAGGGGGCCGGCAGGCCCGCTTTTCGGCCATTTTGTAGGGGTCGTACGGCTCTATCACCGGCACCTCGCAGCTGCTTGAGTGAACCTCAAAGGGACTGAACCAAAGTTGTTAGGGATGCTTTCTTCAGGGTTGGTGTCAGCCCGAATGCGACAAGAGAGGAGACGTCATCACTATGACGTTGTCGAGGCGTACCTTCCTCGGGGGGAGCGCCGCCGCAGTGGGCGGCCTGGCGCTCGCTGACCGCCTGCGCTTTTTCCAGCCTGCTTCGGCTCAGGCCGCTGCCGCTGGGCCGACGCCCGGGGGGGTGATAGCCGGCGAGGAGTTCGTGTACCGGACCGGGCACTCCAATAACTGCGACGGGGCGTGCGGTCACCTGGTCCACGTCGTCGACGGCCGGGTTACCATGATCGGCCCGGCGGCCTGGGGTACCAAGACGATCTCGGGCGCCCCGGTGCCCACTTTCCACCCCCGGATCTGCGCGCGGGGCCTGTCCCAGATCTCCAACACCTACAGCCCGGACCGGGTCAAGTACCCCTACAAGCGGGTCGGCCCGAGGGGTTCGGGGAAATGGCAGCGTATCAGTTGGGACGAAGCCACCTCGCTCATAGCGGAGAATTTCACGCGCATCCAACAGAAGTACGGCAAGACCTCGGTGTGGATAGCGCCCTACACGGGCTCGCTGGCCCTGATCGAAGGTGTTGACGGGGTCGGCTTCCGCTTCGCGAGCGTCATCGGGGCCTCCGCCGGCGACGCTGAAGGCGACAACGAAGGCGACTCCGCCACGCCGGCAGGCTGGAACTTCTGCCTGGTGGACCCGACGAACCCAGCCAACGGCGGGGGCTTCTTCACCGGGCACGAATCCGTGGACTTCCTCAACGCCAAGACCATCGTGTTCTGGGCCAACAACGTCGCCGAGACCTCTCTCCCCGACTGGCGCGTCATGCTCGACGCCAGGGCCCAGTCGGGCACCCAGTTGATCTCGGTCGACCCCCGGTTCACCGTGACCGCAGCTGCCTCCGACGAGTGGTTGCCCATCCGCCCCGGGGCGGACACCGCGCTCATCGACGGGATCATCAACTACGTGCTCTCTAATGGGCTCTACGATGCCGGCTACATACGCTCCTATACCGTCGGGCCGTACCTGGTGGACCCGCGCACCAAGGGATGGCTGCGGGCCAAGGACGTCATCCCCGGCACCAAAGGCAAAGCCGGCGAAGACTACGTCGTGTTCGACGAGCCGGACAAGACGGTCAAGGCGGCGAGCGACCCGTCGGTGAAAGCGCCGGCCCTGTTCGGCACCTACCCCGCCGGCCCGGTGCAGGCGCGGACGGCCCTGCAGGCGCTGGCTGACGCGGTTGCGGTGTTCACTCCCGAGTACACGTCCCAGCTCACCGACATCCCGGCTGCGCAGGTCACGGCCCTGGCCCAGACCTGGGGCGCGAGCAAACCGTTGGCCGTCCGGGTCGGCTTCGGCTTGTCGCATTGGTACCACGGCGACCTGCACATGCAGGCCCTGGTCACCCTGCAGGCGATAACCGGCAACATGGGGGTCCACGGCGGGGGTATCACGACCTTCGCCGGTGGGCTGACAACCACGGCCTTCGATTTCGCCCATTGGTGGGCCCCGGCAGGCAAGACCTACACGCTGCTGGAGCCGATGAACTTCTGCGACGCCGTCGAGGAGGGCAAGCCGTTCCCCGTGAAAGCGGCGTGGTTCATGATCGATAACTTCGCCCAGCAGATGTCGGACCGCAACCGTGTGGTCCAGGCGATGCAGGATCTGGAGTTCTGCGTCGTCTCCGACTACGTCCTCTCCGCCACCGCCGACATAGCCGACGTCGTGCTGCCTGCCTGCACCTACCTGGAGAAAACGGACCTGTTGTCGTCGAACAACTTCTACCTGCAGTACATGCCGAAAATCATCGACCCACTCTTCGAGACCAAGTCCGACCTCGACGCCGTCCGCATGGTCGCCGAGAAGATGGGCGTGGGGCAGTACTTCGATCGCTCCCCCGAAGAGTACCTGCGGGAGATCATGCACCTCGGGACGCCGGAGGCCGACCCTACGGTGAAGGGGCTCACCTGGGAGCAGCTCACTACCGAGTGCGTGCACCTCAACACCGACCCGGTCCCTTATGTCCCGTTCTTCAACAAGCAGTTCCCTACCAAGAGCGGCAAGATCGAGTTCTACGTGGAGATGCTGGTCCCCTTCGACCAGGAGGTCGCCGTCCACAAGGAGCCGATCGAGGCCTCCCCGACGAACCCCCTGTACAAGAAGTACCCCCTGGTTTTCCTGTCGACCCATACCCGGTTCCGCACCCACTCCCAGTACGTGAACCTCCCGTGGCTGAAAGAGGTCAACAACGGCGGCCAGGGCTTCCTGGAGATCAACCCCAAAGACAGCGCCTCCCGGGGTATTGCCGACGGTGACGTCGTGCGCGTCTTCAATGACCGGGGGGAAATGAAGGTGCGGGCGCGGCTGACCGAGTCCATGAAACCGGGGGTGGTCAACTGCTACCAGGGTGGCTGGGACACTATCAAGGTCAAGCACTACATCGAGGGCCACCCCAATAACCTCACCCATCAGATGGCCAAGCCGGCCCAGGCGTTGATCCCCAATTTCCCGTCCAACGCGGCCTACTACGACTGCCTGGTCCAAGTCGAACGAGTGGAGGACTGATCGCGATGGTCACTGATGGCAAAAAGCCGACCCCGCACCACGCCATGGTCATCGACACCGGGCGCTGCATCGGGTGCTGGACATGCGCCGTCGGTTGTAAGGAGATCAACAACGAGCCGCTCGGTTTTTGGTGGAACCGGATCCTGACCACGGCCCCCAACCAGTCGACCGCCCTGAAGGAACCGGCAAGCGAGAATATCGACGTCCCCTGGGGGGAGTACCCGAACGTCGAAGTGGCGTACCTGCCCGTGGCCTGCCAGCAGTGCAACGACGCCCCGTGCGTGAAGGTGTGCCCGGTGCAGGCGACCTTCCGTCGCGACGACGGCACCGTGCTCGTCGACTACGACCGCTGCATCGGTTGCCGCTACTGCATGGCTGCCTGCCCTTACGGAGTGCGTATCTTCAACTGGGGTGATGCCGAGTACGCCCCCGGTGGGGTGGTCGGCTACGGGAGGGACTACGTCACCGAAGGCCATTTGGTCTTTGAGCCCCAACGCCCCAAGGGCGTCGTAGAGAAGTGCACGTTCTGCGTGGAGCGCATAGACGTCGGGCAACAGCCGTTCTGTGTCGAGGTGTGCCCCATGGGCGCCCGCGTCTTCGGGGACCTGGACGACCCCGACAGCGAGGTCAGCCAGCTGGTCAACGAAGGCGGGTCGTCCCAGCTGCACCCCGAACTGGGTACCAACCCCAACGTCTACTACCTGCCCGTGCGCAAGCGCGTGGCCGCTGAAAGCTGAGGAGACGAGCCGTGACCACCCATACTGCGTCTTTCCCGGTACCCGCCAGTGGTGCAGCCGTGCGCCCGTTGGGGATCCGTCTGTGGTACGTGCTGCTCGGCCTGACTTGCGCCTTCGGGCTTGCCGCCTGGATCTACGAGCTCAACAAGGGCCTGGCCGCCACCGGCATGCGCGACGTCGTGTCCTGGGGCATGTACATCTTCACGTTCGCATTCTTCATCGGCCTGTCAGCCGGCGGCCTGATCATGGCGTCCAGCGCCGAGGTCTTCGGGATCAAGGCCCTCAAGCCCCTATCCCGGGTGGGGGTGCTCTCGGCGGCCGCCTGCGTGAGCGTCGCCGCCGTCATGATCATTCCGGACCTGGGCCGCCCCGACCGCATCCTCAACCTCTTCATCCACCCCAATTGGACCTCCCCGCTCATCTGGGACATCCTCATCATCACCGTCTACTTCGTGTTCTCGGTGGTTGACCTAGCCGTTTTGCACGAGCACGCAGGGGCGCCCACCAAATTGCGCAAGACGGCGCGGGTGCTCGCTTATGTCGGGCTCCCGACCGCAGTGCTCCTGCACTCGGTCACCGCCTGGATTTTCGGCCTGCAGATAGCCCGGACGTGGTGGAACACCGCCCTGATGGCGCCGTTGTTCGTTGTCTCCGCCATCCTGTCCGGCACCGCCCTGGTGACTCTCATCGCGCTCAGCGCAGAGCGTTGGGGCGGCTTCACCCTGCCAGCCGATACGCGGCGCTGGTTGCGCGGCTTCATCACCGTTGCCCTCTTTGTTGACCTGTTCTTCGTCGCGTGCGATTACATAACCGTCCTGTGGGGGAACGTGCCGGCCGACCGCTCGGCTCTGAACCTCGTCCTCCCGGGCGGCCCGTGGGCCTGGCTGTTCTGGGTGGAGTGGGTCGCCGGGGGCGTCATCCCCCTCGCCCTGCTGCTCGTGCCGGCCGTTCGCCGCCTGCCCGGGGCCCTCGGGGCCGCAGCCGTGTTCGCAATCGTCGGGGTCTACGCCTTCCGCGTCGAGCTTGTCGTTATCGGCTTCATCAACCCGCTCACCCAGTACCCCCCGGGGAACGCGTTGGGAACCTACAACCCGACGACGACGTCGTTCGAGCTCATCGGCCGCTACACGCCCACCTGGGTGGAGTACGGGATCGTCCTGGGCCTTGTAGCGCTATTTGCCGCCATCGTGACTGTGGGCTACCAGCAGCTCGGCTTAGCTGCCACGTCACGCCGTACCGGCGACGGGCAGTCGGATCCCGCCGCCGCACTGTGAGGTAATGGCGGTGGCGCTCGGCGCGGTCCGAACCAATGGCTCATCGGCCGCGGCCCCGGCCTCGCCGGTGACCCCCGACCTGGCCACCTCGGTCATGGCAATTGACCTACTGGCTCACTGGTGGAGCCGCCCAGTGGCTGAGGAGGTCAGCGCGTGGGCGAAGGCGGCCACCCGCGGGACCGAGGTCGTGGCCGGGTTGCCCGACAGCGACGGGGGCCCGTTAGGCGTGAGCGCCGAGGAGCTCGCTGGCCTGGTCGACGAGTACGAGCGCCTGTTCGTCGGGCCCGGGCCTGTGCCCTGCCCACCCTACGAGTCGTTTTGGCGCGAAGACGTCCCGATCGACATCCGTCGCAGCCTCATGGGCCCTTGCACGGCGGACCTGAAGGGGTTGTACGGTGAGCTCGGGATCGGGCTGTCGCCTGAAAGCCGCGAACTTCCCGACCACATTGCGGTCGAGCTGGAGGCGCTCGCCTACGCGCTTTCCTCCGGGGCCGGTCGGGTCGCCAATGCCCTGTTCCTCGACCACCTCCGGCGCTGGCTACCCCGGTTCTGCCGGGCGGTTGCCCATGAGGCGGAGAGCGCCTTCTACCGGGATCTCGCGCTCCGGACGTTGAGGTGGACCACCCCCATCCAGCGGTACTGCGAGTCGATTGACGACGCGGGCGGCGACGCCCGTTGAGGTTGCGCTTGCCCGGTGCGCTGTCGAGCCAGCCGCCGCTGTTGCCCGCCACAGATGAGCGGGCCGTGTTGCCTGCCACAGATGGGCGGGTCGCAGCGGTCCTCTGTTCCGATGTGTGCCGGCACACCTCGCTGTCGGTCGAGAGCGTCCGCTCGGAGCTGACGAAAGGCCTTCCCCAACTCCAGGTTGTGGAGCTGCAGGACCTCTGCGCACCCTTTTCTGGTTTCTTCGAAGCAGTCCGCGCCGTCGGCGCCGGGCGCGTCGTGGTCGGCTGTCACCAGGCTCGCACACGGCGGCAGAAAATCCTCAACTCGCTTATCAGTGGGGGTTTCCACCCGTCCGGCCTGGCTGTTGTCGACCTGATGCCGGCGGATGGGACGACTTCCCGGGACGTCGCCGAACAGTCGATCGCCAGGTTGCGAGCGGCCGTGGCGCGCGTTTCGCACTCCGACCTGGGAATCCCGGTGCGGGACGGGCGCACGGCCAGCACGGCCGCCCGCCTCTCGCGACGGGAGCTCTTCGGTTTCGGGTACCTCGACCGCCACCCCGTTGCGAGCTGGGTCGGGCGCCGCTGCTGCGGCCACGGCCCTTCCCGGCCGTGCGTCGCGGCCTGCACGCACGGGGCGCTGTCCGTCGCCGGCTCCTCCGTTTCGGTCGACGCCTCGGCCTGCACGGGGTGCGGCGCATGCGTGATCGCATGCCCATCCGGGGCGATGGCCCTGACCGGGGCTTGCGTGAGCGGTCTCGAGGCCTCGGCGGGGGCGCTGGTCCGGGACGCCAGGCGGCTGGGCGTCGGCGTCGCTTTCCGGTGCTCGAAGGCGGGGGCCGAAGTCCCTCTCGGGCGGCAGTGGCTCGGTTTCGATGTGCCTTCGCTCCAGATGGTCACTGCGGGATGGGTGCTCCAGTTCGTCGCAGCCGGCGTAGCGGTGCAGCTGGTCGGGTGTGACGACGAGGCCTGCGCCACTCGCGGCGTTGAGCTCGCACGCTTCAGCACAGCCCTGTTAGGTGAAATTGCACCCGCGCGCCGCGACATGATCGCCGGAGCGATCGCCTGTTCGCAGGCCGTGCCCCGGACGGCTGAAGCCCCGCCCACCATCCCGGCGGAGGTCGGCCCCTTCGGTGGCATCGAGCTCCGCGAACCGAGGGCCACGACTGAGGCCATCGCGGTGCTGACGACCCAGATCTCGGCAGCCACGGAGGCAACCCGGCCGACGGTCGCGCCAACCCGAGCGTGGCGGTTCGAATCGCCCGTCGCTCCCCTGGGCGACGTGGTTGTCGACTTGTCTCTTTGCACGGGCTGCCAATGTTGCGCCCAGGCCTGCCGGGGCGGCTCCCTGGTCGCGGACGATGGGCGGGACGGAGCGCTGGTCCTGACGTTCGACCCTTCGGCGTGCCCGGCCTGCGGGGCGTGCGTCAGGGCCTGCCCGGAAGGTGCTGTGTCGCTCAACCGGGCCGTCGTCGTACCGTCGCCTGCACCCGGCCGGCGCGCGCTGGGGGAAGTAGCCCGGGAACGTCAGTGCGTATCCTGCGGTAAACGGCTCGCCGGCGCTCCGGCGACACGCGTGGTCGCGGCGCGCCTAAAGACCTCGCACCCTGAGGTCGCAGGGCGCCTGATAAGGGGGGACCGCTGTGCCGACTGCCTGTTGCGCGACCCCTCGTAGGGCCCGCTCAGCCCTCCGCGGCCAGTTCCTCGGCCAGTTGCCTGGCCAAGCTGAGGGCTTCATCGGGCCCGGCACCTGCTCGTGCCGCGAGCCAGCAAGAGATGGGGGCGGCAGTCCGCTCCGAGGCATGCGCAGCGACCCCGGCCAGATCGAGGAGCGAACCCCGCTCTTGGTCGCTTGGCGGGACAGTGCCCAGTTTGGCGGCGAAACGCCCGGTCCATTCCTCTGCGTTCAAAGTCATGACCTGACCGTAGCGGAGCCGCACGAACGGCGCAGTTGGTCAGGGTAACTAACTCGTTTAGGTAAACCGATTGTTACTACTAATTCTATTAGTTTACTTGACCTATAGTTGGGGCGGGCGGTAGCCTGGTGACGTGGAGCCGAAAACCATGGACCGGGGAGCGGTGACTGCCCCTGACTACGGGTGGCGACTGCGTGGACGGTTGACCACGGTCCTGCACGACCGGTCCTTCGATTTTGCCGCGCCGGAGCGCGGCACATCGTTCTCCCGGCGTCATCGCCAGGACGTGGCGAGCCTGCAGGCATGCCTGCAGTGCGGAGCGTGCACGGCCACCTGTGACCTGGCCAGCGATGACAACCTGTTCCCCCGTCGCCAGCTGACGTTCGTGCGCCTCGGCCTCGAAGACCGCGCCGCCGCCGATCCCGAAATCTGGAAGTGCTACGCGTGCGCCGACTGCAGCGCCAAGTGCCCGTCAGGTGCAAAACCGGCCGCCATCATGGGGTGCCTAAGACAGTCGGCCATCGAACGTTATGCCTACCCCGGCCCCCTCGCCCAGGCCGTGAACGAGCCGCGCTGGGCCCTGGCCACCTATGGCATCGTTGCTGCGCTATTGGCCGGGCTCGTTGCCGTCGGCGGGTCGTTCAGCCCGAGGCCCGGTCCCATTGACTACGCTGGCATGCTCCCCGGCCCGGTCCTGATCCCGGTCTTCTCGTGCCTGTCGCTCCTGCCCCTCATCGCTGTGGTCGTCGGCGCGTCAAGGGCGTGGAGCAGCTGGTTCGGGGCCCCATTGTGGTCCGTCAAGCCGCGCCAGCTATGGCGCGCCGCGCTGAAAGCAACCCCCGAGATCGTGGCGCAGCGCAAGCTGACCGGCTGCGAGGACCGGCCTCTGCGCCCCTGGGCCCACCGTGCGGTCATTGCCGCCGTAGCCGGCCTACTGCTGGCATCCGGGGTGATGACGCTCCTCGTGCTCGTGGGCAAGCCGTACCCTCTCCCGATGGCCAACCCGCTCAAGATCCTCTCGAACGTCTTTGCCGCGCTGCTGATCGGTGGCGCTTGTTACTTCCTGTGGCTGCGCATCGCCGATGCCCGGCGGGGGGAGAAGTCCAGTTTCTTTGACTGGGCTTTCATTTCCAACGTAGCCCTGGCCGGCGTGACCGGGGTCGCCACCGAGGTCATGCGTACGGCCGACATCCGGGCCGCCGCTTACCCAGTGCTGTTCGTCCACCTTGTCGTAGTGCTCGTGCTGATGCTCACATTGCCTTACACGAAGCTCGCCCACGCCGTTTACCGTGTGTTGGCCCTGGCCGGCGAGGAGTACGGTGCCACCGAGCTGAGCATCCAGCAGGGCGCCCAGGGCACGCGCGCCCCGACGCCAACCCCACAGCCTGGTGACACTGGACCGGGGCGCCCTTCCCCCAAGGACCTGCTCGAAATGGGCTGCAACCAGTTGGCGGCCTACGACGATGCCACCATCAAGCAGGCCTACTACGAGTTGCGCGACGAGGCCGAACCACGAGGGGACCGTCACTACTACCCCAACATCAAGCGCCTCGCCGGTTCCGCTCTGGAGCGGGAAAAGGACAGGCGAGAGGTGAGTGCCCTCGTGCAGGAGGCGGCCAAGACCGAGTGGGAGGCCTGGTACGAAAAGGCAGCCGAGCAGCCGTGCACCTGGTGGCTGGAGAACCACATGGTGGCTCGCCACGCGCTGACGACCTGCCTGAACTGTGGCATGTGCACGTCCGTCTGTCCTGCCGCCGAGCACTTCGAGGAGTACGACCCCCGCTGCATCGTGGACACCGCCTTATCTGGCGATGAGGAGCGGATAGTCAGCCTGCTCAAGTCCGATGTCATCTGGTACTGCGCGCAGTGCGGTTCGTGCAACTCGCGCTGCCCGCACAGCAACGACATCATGAACCTGGTGGGGTCGCTGCGGGCCCTGGCGCAACTGAAGGGTTATCACACCGAAAGCGTGCGGGGCCGCCAGCAGTACGCCGGCCGGCACCTGTGGGCCGCCAACCTGTGGAACCGCGGCGTGAGCCTCTATTTCCGCAATGGCGATCCTTCCGCCCATCCCGATTTCGGCCCCCGGTACGCAAGCTGGTGGGCCGACGTGGAAGATGAGTTCGTACGGGTGGGTGGCCAACCAGACATGGACGGGACCTTCGGCGGGCGCAAGGTGGCGCCGGGAACCCTCGCCGAGCTGCGCGGTTGCATCCGTGCCGGAGGTGCCCTTTCCTTGTGGCAGAAAATCGAGGAACATGCGGCCGCCGATGCTGCCCGGCGCGGCTTGGACATCGACGAGTACCTGAAGAAAGTCAGTACCGAAGGATGAGACGATGAACCTGTTGACGCCGACGGCGCCGGTCCTGATCACGCGCCGCGATGTGAAGCCCATACCCGACGACGGCTACTACGTACCCGCCAGCTGTGTAATGGGTGCTTTCAGCCCGGCTGTCGAACCTCTGATAACGCGGTTGTACGACCTGCTTGGCCGGCGCTGGGCAATGGGGGCGACGGCACCGGCGTCGCAGAACACTTGTTGCTCGGGGATCGTGACCCACGGGAACGTCTTCACCATCGAGAGTTCGCTACTCGTCGTGGCCCGGCTCTGGTCGGTGGCCGCCGAGGCCGGCTTCGACAACATCTCAACTGTATGCGTGACATCTTTCGCCATGCACAACGAGATGTGCCAACTGCTCGCGACCGAGCCCGGCCTGGCCGAGAAAGTCGACAAGACGCTGTTCGACGTTTGCGGGCGCCGGTTGGCCATGCCCAAAGAGATCGTGCACTGCAGCGACGTCATTTATCACCACCGGGCCGCTCTGGCCCGCGCCATGAAGTACCGCCTTGTCGACGCCGGCACGGGCGAACCGTTGAAAGTGGTCGACCACGTCGGGTGCCACTACAACAAGTTGTTCCCACAGCGTTCGGTCGGCGGGATGGAGTACTGCGACGTGCTGACGGCGATGATAAGGGAATGGGGCGGCGAAGAAGTCGATTACCCCGAACGCCGCCACTGCTGCGGGATGGGGTTCCGCCAGTGCATGGTCCGCCCGAACCGGAGTTTCACCGTGGCCTGCGCCCGCAAGAAGTTCGAGAGCATGGCGCCCTTCCAGCCCGACCTCATCCTGACCAACTGCCCCGGCTGCCTGATGGTCCTGGACCGGGAACAGTGGGCCGTCAACCAGGTGACCGGCTCTGATTTCCAGGTGCCTGTCCTCAACTACGCCGAACTGGCCGGTTTGTTGCTCGGATGGGATCCTTACGACGTCGTCGGCATCCAAGGGCATTCCGTACCTGTCGAGCCGTTGCTCGAACGCATCGGTATCCCGTGCCCGGGGCGGCCGCTCGATCTGCAGGACGCCCGAAAGCCGGCGGTACTGGCCGCTCAGGGGAGCGCGAAATGAACTATCCCGTCCTGGTGCTGGGCGGTGGCGTGACCGGGATGCACGTGGCCACCGCTCTTGGAGGGCTCGGCCTGCCGACGGTGCTGCTGGAGAAGACGTCGCAGCTCGGTGGTCGTGCCGCCAGCCTGTCGCGTACGTTCCCTTTCTTCGACGACGACGGCTTCAACGACGGCAAGGAGTTCACTGACGAGATCGAGGCCGACATGCAGGCCCAGGCCTCCGTCGACGTCCGCCTGGGGACGACGCTGGTCGGGCTGGGGGGGGATTTCCCCGAGTTCAGCGCCGCCTTCAGCGATGGGACCACCCAGATCGTGAGCGCCATCGTCATCGCCACCGGTTTCGAGCCTTTCGACCCGTCCGACCTGGAGGAGTACGGCTACGGCCGCTACGCCAACGTGGTAACCGGTCCTGAGCTCGAATGGATCCTCAATCCCCGGGGCCCGACGCAGGGCGCCCCCAGGCGCCCCTCGGACGGCAAGCTCGTCGGACAGTTGGCCATAGTGTTCTGCGTCGGCTCCCGCAACCGCCGGATCGGGGCGCCCTTCTGTTCCCGAATCTGCTGCTCCTACAGCACCAAACAGGCATTGACGGTGCACGAGCGCAACCCGGATGCCGCCGTGACCTGTTTTTACATGGACGTCCGCACCTACGACCGGGGTTTCGAAGAAATGTACTCGCTGGCCCAGGAGCGGGGCATCCGCTATGTCCGGGGGCGGGTCTCGGGGTGCAAGGAGCTCCCCGGCGGCGACATCATCGTGAGGGCGGAGAACACTTTGCTGCAGAAGATCTTCTCCAGTTCTTTCGACATGGTCTCGCTCTCCACGGGTATGCGCCCGTGCGCCGACGTGGACCACCTGGCCCGCGTCCTCGGCCTCCGGCTTGCACCCGACGGTTTCTTTGCCAGCCGTGAATGGTTCCGCTACCCTCACGACTCGACCAGGGAAGGGGTTTTCATCGCCGGCTGTGCCAGTGGCGTGAAGCCCATACGTAATTGCATAATCGATGGCAGCGCGGCCGCGTCACGGGTCGCCGGCCTGCTGCGCCTGGCGGCAGCCGTGAAGACAGGCTGAGCCGGGCCGAACGGCGGGCCGCTGAAGGAAGTGAGAGCCGGTGCGGTACGGGTTTGTTGTGGACAACCGGTGCTGCATCGGCTGCCATGCCTGCTCGGTGGCTTGTAAGGCCGAGAACCAGGTTCCTCTGGGTGTGTTCCGGACCTGGGTGAAATCGGTGGAGAAGGGGCGTTTCCCCGACACCCGGCGCTATTTCCAGGTCACCCGGTGCAACCATTGTGACGACCCGCCTTGCGTGGCCATTTGCCCTGTCGGGGCCATGTACCGCCGAAAAGACGGGATCGTGGACTTCGACCCCTCGCGTTGCATCGGTTGCAAGGCGTGCCTGCAAGCCTGCCCGTACGACTCCATCTATATCGACCCCCAACGGGGGACAGCGGCCAAGTGCCATTTTTGTGCTCACCGGGTCGAAGCCGGGATGGAACCAGCCTGTGTGGTGGCTTGCCCCGAGCACGCCATCGTGGCCGGTGACATCGACGACCCCGGCAGTGAGATTTCCCGGATCCTCAACAGCGAGCCGGTCAGGGTGCGCCGGCCCGATTGCGGCACTGAGCCCAAGCTCTGGTACGTGGCGGCCGAGGACGCTGCCATCGTGCCGGGCCAGGCCCGCAACGTCGGGGCTTACCTGTTCGCCACCGCCAATGCGAACATGCTCGGGCTGCCGCCCGATGTCAAAACTGGCCCGGGACAACCCGGGGTGCCGGCGGTGGTGTCCTACGACGTCGAGCATGAGAGGCCCTGGGGTTGGCAGGTGCCGGCCTACTTCTGGACCAAGTCCGTGTCGACCGGCGCGCTCGTGGTACCTGCGGCCGCTCGCCTCTTGCAGGGCGCGGCGATCGCCAGGCACCTGGAGAGCCTCCTATGCCTGACCGCCCTCGTGTTCATGGGGCTCACCACGGCGTTCCTTGTCGCCGACCTTTCCCGCCCCGAGCGTTTCTTCAGGGTGGTGATGGCCCCCCAAGCCCGTTCCTGGGTCGCGCGGGGAGGGTTTTGCCTTGTGGCCTACGGCGCCTGCTGCGGCGCCCTGTTGCTGTCGTGCGTGGCGGGCGCAGCCGCCCTGTCGTCGGTCCTGCTGTGGCCCACCGTGCTGGCGGGCCTCCCCGCCTCGGTCTACACGGCGTTCCTGTTCGGGCAGTGCCGCGGTCGGGACCTCTGGCAGACGCGGTTGCTGCCGTGGCACGTCCTGGCCCAATGCGTGCTGGCCAGTGGCGCCCTGTTGGCTCTTGTCCCGGGCGGGCTCGGCCTTACGGGCCAATTGCGCCATGCCGCCGTTGTCGGGCTGGTGACCGGCCTAGCCGCCCACGTCGTGGTCGTTACCCGCGAGCTGGGCCTGCCGCATCCCTCCGCGGGCGCCCGCCAGGCCGCCGGCCTCATCACCAGGGGACCGTTCCGCGGGATCTTCTGGGGCGGCGCGATCGGCATCGGGTGCGCGGTCCCCGCCGTCCTTCTTGCGTTCAGCACTACGTCGGCCGCGTCGGTGGGCCTGGCCGGGGCTGCCGCCCTCGCCGGGCTGCTCGCTTACGAGTGGTGCTTCGTCATGGCCGGCCAGGGCGTGGCCAACAGCTGAAAAGGAGGTCGACATGGACAAGGAATTCAGGCGTGAAGGAAGTGGGCTCCAGTCTCACCCGCCGGTGGAGCGCTGGGACGACTGGGCCGAGAACGACCCCCAGGCCTGGCCCAACCGGGCCGAACGCCACTATCGGCTGGTGCCCACGCTCTGTTTCAACTGCGAGTCAGGGTGCGGGTTGCTCGTCTATGTCGACAAGGAGACCGGCGAGATCTCACGGGTCGAGGGCAACCCGTTGCACCCGGCCAGCCGCGGGAGGCTTTGCGCCAAGGGCCCGGCGCTGCTCAACCAGGTCGGCAGCGCCGACCGCGTGCTCTACCCGATGAAACGCGATGGCCCCCGTGGCTCGGGCGGCTGGCAGCGCACAAGCTGGGACGAGGTCCTGAGCACTCTGGGCACCCGCATCGGCAAGGCCATCCGCGAGGGCCGGGGCGAGGAGGTCATGTACCACGTGGGCCGCCCCGGCAATGACGGCTATATGGAGCGCGTGCTGCAGGGCTGGGGGATCGACGGTCACAACTCGCACACCAACATCTGTTCGGCGGCGGCGCGTCTTGGTTATGCGCTGTGGCAGGGTGCAGACCGGCCCTCGCCCGACTACGCTAACGCCCGCTGCATCCTGCTCATCTCCGCCCATCTCGAGGCGGGGCACTACTTCAACCCTCACGCTCAGCGGATCATGGAGGCCAAGGCGGCCGGGGCCAAGCTGATCGTCGTCGACCCCCGGCTCTCCAATACCGCGTCCATGGCCGACTCGTGGCTTTCGCCCCACCCAGGCACTGAGGCTGCCATGTTGCTGGCGATGGCCAGGGTGATCCTGCGTTCCGGCCGCTTCGACGCCCGGTTCATGCGGGAATGGGTCAACTGGCAGGAGTACGAGGCCGACGGTTTCGTGGCTCGCACAAAGACCTTCGAGGAGTTCATCGTTGCCCTCGCCAGGCACTATGACCGCTACACACCGGAGTTTGCCGAGGCCGAAAGCGGCGTCCCGGCGGCGGCCATAACGCAGGCGGCCATGGACATCGCAGGGGCGGGGAGCCGCTTCGCCTCGCACGTATGGCGGGCGGCGGCGTCCGGCAACCTGGGGGGCTGGCAAACGGCGCGGGCGTTGATGCTGCTCCATGCGCTGACGGGGTCGGTCGGCACGCCTGGCGGGCTTTCGCCCAACACCTGGGACAAGTTCGTCCCCCGCCCGGCGAAGGTCCCACCACCCCAACAACACTGGAACGAGCTTCTGTACCCACCCGAGTGGCCCCTCAGCCACCATGAGCTTTCCCAACTTCTGCCGCACTTCCTCAAGGAGGGCCGCGGCCGGCTGGACACGTACTTCACCAGGGTTTTCAACCCCGTCTGGACGTTCCCGGACGGGTTCAGTTGGATGGAGGTGCTGCGCGACGAGAAGTTGGTGGGCGTTCATGCCGCTCTGACCCCGGTGTGGAGCGAGACCGCCGCTTTTGCCGATTACGTGCTCCCCATGGGGCTCGCCTGTGAGCGCCATGACATCCAGAGCCAGGAGACCCACGCCGGCCGCTGGATCGGGTTCCGCCAGCCGGTGCTCCGCGTCTTCCGGGAGCGCGAGCACGGCGAGAAGGTGCGCTACACCTACGAGGCGAACCCCGGCGAGGTTTGGGAAGAAGACGAGTTCTGGACGGCACTTTCGTGGCACATAGACCCGGACGGGTCGATGGGGATCCGGCAGTGGTTCGAGTCGGAGTCCCAGCCTGGGACACCCCTCGGTGTCGACGAGTACTACGGCTATATCTTCGGCAACTCCGTCCCCGGCCTTCCTGAGGCAGCCGCCGAAAAGGGTCTCAGCCCGCTGGGGTACATGCGCGCTTATGGAGCCTTCGAGTTGGCAGGTGACCGCTATAGCCTCAACGAGTCGCCGGTGCCGGCGCTGGACCTGGACGGCGCCACCGCTGATGGCGACAGGTTGATAAAGGGTGGCAACAATGTGGGGCTCGTCATCGGCGGGCAGCCTGTTGCCGGTTACGCGACGCCGTCGCGCAAGCTCGAGCTCTATTCCCGGACGGTGCGTGACTGGAAATGGCCGGAATTCGCCCTGCCCGAGTACGTGGCCAGCCACGTCGGGCCAGGGGCTTTGGCTGCGGCTGCGGGCGCCGGCCCCCCCCTGCCTGCCGGCATGCCCGGTGTCGTGTGGCCGCCTGAGGCGGAAGGCGAGGTCTTGGCCCTGGTCCCCATCTACCGGCTGCCCACGCTCATCCACACGCGCAACGACAATGCGAAGTGGCTGTTCGAGATTTCCCACCGGAACCCGCTGCTCATGGCCAGCACCGACGGCGAGCGCCTCGGCCTTGCCACGGGCGACCTGGTCAAGGTGCACACCGAGATCGGTTGGTACGTAATCGCGCTGTGGGTCACCGAAGGGCTCAGGCCCGGGGTCGTCGCCTGTTCGCACCACCTGGGCCGTTGGCGCCGCGAGCGCGACGAGCCGATCGAGCGCTGGGGTAGTTCGGTAGTGGAGGTGACCGAGCGCGGACGGGGCCAGTGGATGCTGAGGGTGAAAGAAGGGGCCCGGCCGTGGCCCAGCCCCGACCCGGATTCCTCCCGCATCTGGTGGTCGGACACGGGCGTCCACCAGAACCTCACTTTTCCTGTCCACCCTGACCCCGTTTCGGGGATGCAATGCTGGCACCAGGTGGTCAAGGTGCAACCCGCAGGCGCTGGTGACCGCTACGGTGACGTGTTCGTGGACACGGCCCTTGCTCACCAGGTCTACCTGCGTTGGAAGAGCCTCAGCCGCCCGGCGCCGGGGCCGGGCGGGCTGCGCCGGCCACTGTGGTTCAACCGGGTGGAGCGGCCCGTGCCTGAGGCGTACTCCATGTCAGGCCGGTAGTTTGAGCCCGGCCGCTCTCACAGGGCACCGAAGGCATTGTCGGGCTCCTCGGGGGCGATGCCGCTCCGGGCTCGCCCGAGGCCCGTGGCGGCAGCGGTGCTGCTGGAACGCCGGCAAACAAGTTCGGGCTCTATCACCACTCGGTCCGGGCTCCTCGCCCCGGAATTGAGCTGGTCTACCAGCAGTTGTACGGCGGCCTGGCCTAGACGTTGGAAATCCTGACGGACAGTCGTCAACGCGGGGATGAAGTAGGCCGACTCGGGGGTGTCGTCAAAGCCCACCACGGAGACCTCCTCGGGCACCCGCCGGCCTCGGTCGTGAAGTGCCCGGAGCACGCCCAACGCCATGTGGTCGTTGGCCACGAAGATCGCGTGCGCGTCCGGTATCTGTGCGAGCACCTGGCCTGCTTGGTAGCCCGAGCCAGCGCTCCAGTCACCCGTGAGAGGCGGAGTAACCTCCGCTCCCGCGTCTTCGAGGGCCGCCCGCCAGCCGGCGCTGCGGCCTCGGGCCTCCAGCCATTCGCCGGGCCCGGCGACGTGGAAGACCGTCCCGTGGCCCGCCGCCAGGAGGTGCTCGGTGGCCAGGCGCCCGCCCATTACCTGGTCCACGGTGACAACGGACATGTCCCCTTGTGGGTCACCTTCCACCGCCACGACTGGCGTGCCCTTGGGCAGGGAGGCCAGAGCATCGTTCGTCGACATGAAGGGCGCGATCACAGCCAGGCCCTCTACTGACTGGCCGGTGAGCCAGCGCACCGCGTCTCGCATGGATTGGCGGTCGATCGAGTGGACCGCCATTACTGAGACGAAGTAACCGTGCCGTTGCGCCGCCTGTTGGATGCCGTACAGGGTGGCGGTCGGCCCGTACAGGCTGGTATCCAGGGCCACCACGCCAAGCGTCTTGGACCGTCCGCTGGCTAGCGCCCGCGCCGCAGTGTTGGGCCGGTAACCGAGCTGGTCAATGGCGGCGAGCACCCGTGCCCGGGTGAGCCCGTTCACGCTGGGTACCTTGTTCAGCACCCTGGAAACAGTCTGATGGGAGACGCCGGCTAAACCAGCGACGTCGGCTATGGATGGGCGCCGTCGAGCGGTCACTGTGTCAAGTCCGGGCTGGGGACTGGCTGGGCCCGGGCTCGTCGTGGCGGCCGTTCGCTTGGGCTGGTTCACCCGGACGGCCGCCGTACCCGGCCCTTGAGACGTTGGGCCTCACAGTTGAGAACGCTCACATGGCGCCTGCCTGGTTGCCAGCCAGCGTAGCGCGGTGCGATGCCGCAGGCCGTGCGCTGCTTCGGGCATTAGCAAAAAGGGTTGCCCAGTGACCGCCCAGGGCCAGGACGGGCCTCCTGGTAGGCGGCGGTCCCCTTCTCGCGTCGCGGTCACCCCAATCGGCGGTCCTGTGCGGGTTTGAGATGACCAGGCCGCGGTCAGGGCCGTGGCAACTCAGGCTCCTCGTAAGGCTCCTCAGGCTCCTCGTGCCCACAATGGACCTCCACTGAGGCTCTGATGCCGGCAGCAATCGTCACCGTCCTCTGCCTTGCATGTCGTCGGCATTGATGTTAGCGTGCCCAGCAGGGCTGAGGAGGCTATCTTGCCATGATGGAAGGGCCAAGTTTCTCAAGCGAGGCAAAGCCGGGTGGCCGAGGCGAATACCCAGTTCAAGGCCTCAAACTGGCTTCCGGAGCCGTACCCGATGGCGAGTTGAGTGCCCAGTGTTCGGAGCACTTCGCCGCCTTGCGATCTCCCTGCAGGTCCGGTTTGACGGGTCTCCTCGCGTTGTGATGAGCAATCCTTTTCACGAGTCCAAAAGTGAACGATCACATGACCTGGGATGACCCGGCCTTCCCCTCGGCCGAGCGAAAAGGCGGGCCAGCGCGTATCGCCGTTGACCCTGGCCGGCGGTTGGGCCACCTCAACCGCAACATTTTCGGCGGCTTTGTGGAGCACCTGGGGCGCTGTATCAACGGAGGGCTCTTCGACGAGGGCTCCCATCTGAGCGACGCGCGAGGTTTTCGCCGCGACGTCCTCGAGCTCCTGCGGCCACTGAGGCTGTCGGTACTGCGCTGGCCGGGTGGCAATTTCGCCTCTAACTATCACTGGGCCGACGGGGTGGGGCCAGTGGCATCCCGGCCTACCCGGTTGGAGCTGGCCTGGGGGGGTACCGAGCCCAACCACTTTGGCACTGACGAGTTCCTGGCCTACTGCGCCGAACTGGGGGCAGCTCCCTACATCTGCCTGAACATGGGCACGGGCACCTTGTCCGAGGCCCTCGACTGGGTGGAGTACTGCAACTCGGCCGCCCGCAGCCACTGGGCGGACGCCCGGCGGCGTAACGGTCACCAGGAGCCCTATCGGGTGATCTACTGGGGCCTCGGTAACGAGATGTACGGGGACTGGCAGGTGGGCCAGCTCTCGGCACCCGAGTACGTGGCCATGGCAGCGCGCTGGGCGAAGGCGATCCGCCGGGCCGACCCCGCTGTGACGCTCGTGAGCTGCGGCCTGAACGGCTGGAGCGACTGGGACCGCGTCGTCATCGACGGCCTTGTCGGCCTGGTCGACCTCCACTCGGTGCACCTTTATACGGGCTCAGCCGACTACTGGACCAACGTGCTCAGCCCCCACCAAGCCGAGCGGGCTATCACCACGACCGCCGCGCTGTTGTCGCAGGCCGCCTACAACCACGGTGCCGCGAGCCCTCCACACATCGCCTACGACGAGTGGAACGTCTGGTACCGCACTGACGACGGCCGGCTCGAGGAGCGCTACAGCTTTGACGACGCCCTGGCCGTGGCCACCTACCTCAACATCTTCACGCGCCACTGCCACTGGGTGAAGATGGCGAACCTGGCCCAGATGGTCAATGCCATCGCCCCCATCGTCACGAGCGGCGACGGGGCCGCCACCCAACCCATCTACCAGCCCTTCCTGCTCAGCTCGGAAGCGGCCCTGGACGAAGCTGTGGACGTGGCCGTGGACGCGGGGGTGGTGGCTGCCCCCGCGCCCGGGGCGGACCGCTGGGGCCACCGTCTCGGTGACCTCGGGCCTTTCAGCGTCATCGACGCCGCCGCCACCTGCGACGTCGACCGCCGCCGCCTCTCGGTCACGCTCGTCAACAGGGCCCGGGAGGAGCCGGCCCTTACGGAGGTCCGCCTGCAGGGCGCGCTGTTGAAGGGCCAGGGCCGTCTCCGGTCCCTGACTGAGGCCCCCGGGACGACGGCGGGGCCGGTCCCAGGGTTGGCCCAGTGCCACCTGGAGGAGGGTTCAGAAGCGGCAAACGGTGACCGGATGGTGGTGCAACTACCACCCCGTTCCTTCACCGTCATAGAGGCGTCAATCGAGATGGAGCTGTGACCTGGGGCCGGCCTGGCCCTGCGGACAAGGCTCGTTCGGGAAAGGGGGTAACTGGAAGACAGCTCAAAGGGTACTCAGCGAACCAAGCGAACAACGATGGACCGATTTTGCTGGCTCTGGTCAGCACGGCAATATGACGCCGCCCAAGCCAAGGGTAGATCCTGAAGTACCACACGGAACAGCTGCAATTGTGATGATTTTTGGCAATTATCCAGCACGGATAGGAGTTATATCGGATGATGCACAATGAAGGATGCACGCGCCATGTAAGCCGCGCGTTGCTCAAGAAGACGCTATGTGGCGTCTCGGCGGCCGCCATGTGTGCCACGCTGTGCCTGGCACCCACTCTGGGGACCGCCACAACGGCGTCGGCCGCGGCCACCTACAGCACCAACACCACGTCGTACTGCAAAGCCGGGGCGACGCCCATCACGTTCTGGGGATGGGTACCTGGCATCTATCGCGTCGTCGACGTGTTCAACCAGACGCACCCGAGCATCTGCGTCGACTACGTGACCAAGGTGGGCGGTTCGGGTGAGTACATACCGCTCCTGAACGCCCTGAAGGCGCACTCGGGGGCCCCGGACGTCGCAGAGATCGAGTTCGACGTCCTGCCGTCCTTCGAAGTCCTGCACGACGTCGTGGACCTGGCGCCCTACGGGGCGGGCCAGTACAAGAACGACTTCGTCAACTGGGCCTGGGGCGAGGTCACCCAGGGGAGCCACATCTGGGCGATGCCTGACGACGGCGGCTCCATGGGCCTGCTCTACAACGCGGCCCTCCTTGCCAAGTACGGCATCACCGCGCCGCCGACAACCTGGGCGCAGTACGCCGCCGACGCGCTGAAAGTGCACCAGGCCAACCCGTTGGTGCTGTTCGGCGACTTCTCCGCCGGCGACGGCCAGTGGGTCCTCGCCCTCATGCAGCAAGCCGGCGCCTGGCCGTTCGTGTGGAACGGCGGCAGCACGGTCACGATCAATTTCACCGGCCCCAAGCAGATGGCGTTTGCTAACTGGTGGCAGAAGCTGATCACCGCGGGTACGATCGACCACGCCAATGACCCGTTCACGGGCAGCAGCCCCTTCTTCGAAGGCCTGAACAGCGGGCTTTACCTGACCTGGCCCACCTCCGCCTGGGGGCCGTCGTACTTCGCCAGCTACGTGACCAGCAAGTCCGCCGGCGACTGGGTCCAGGGCGCCCTGCCCGGGAGCGCGACATCTTCCGGCAACTGGGGCGGGTCGACCTACCCGGTCTTCAGCGAGAGCTCCCACCCGGCGCAGGCCGCAACGTTCGTGGAGTGGCTGTGCGGCTCCCAGCAAGCCTGGAACCTCGAGGTCACCCCACCATCGTTGCTGTTCCCGAACTTCAAGGCTGAGCTGACCTCTCCGGCCATGCTGAAGGAGACCATCCCCATGCTGAAGAAGGGAGCTTCTTTGTTCGCGGCCCCGGCCAAGTCCGCCCCCGGCATCCCCGCGGTCACTTGGCCGCCCTTCATGACCTACTACCTGAACAGCACGACGGCCTGGGCCTCGAAGTTCTACGCCGGCACCCAGACCCTCCCGCAGTACTTCCAATTGCTGCAGACCAACATGGTCAGCTACGCCAAGCAGCAGGGCTTCACGGTCAACACGTAGATAGGACCTGTCCACGTCAACCTCGACCCAATGAGGGTGGCTGGACAAAGAGAGCTGGATGAAAGTTGGGGGGTGGGGGCATAACGCCCCCACCCCCCGGCCACAGGCAGGGTATGTTCGATAAGACCACGGTGAGGCAGGGTGCGTGGGCCGCCGCTGACTGAGCGAGCGCCTCGTCCTCCTCACCTTGAGTGTGGGAGGGAACGTGGCTCAGGTCGCTGTCGGGGAGACTGAGGGGCACAGGGGGTTGCCGCCCCCACGGCAAGTGACGCTGGTAGGCGCCGCCCCTGTCGTACGCAGAGGCTTTGGCGGGCGCCGTGACCGGCGAGGCCTGTGGTTCGTGCTCCCGTTCATCGTCGTATTCTTCATGTTCCTGGTCGTGCCGCTGGTCTATGCGGTTTATACCAGTTTCTTCACAGACCGCATGATCGGGGGCACGGTTTGGAGCGGCCTTGCCAACTACAAAGAGGCCCTGACTTCAGGTGCTTTCTGGACAGGGATGGCGAGGACCCTCCTTTTCGCCGCGATACAGGTGCCGGTGATGATAATCATCGCGGCTTTCTTTGCCACCATGTTCGACATCGGCGTAGCGCGCTTCGGCTCTTTCTTCAGGACGGTCTTCTTTATCCCCTTTGCCGTGCCTGCCGTGGTCGCCACGTCGATGTGGGCATCGATGCTGCAGACCAGGGTGGGGGTTTTCGTCCGTATTTTTGCGGACCTGGGGCTGCCAAACCCCAACTTCTTCGGGCCCGGCCACCTGCTGGGGGTCATCGTGCTCATCGCCATATGGGAGTGGACCGGCTACACGATCGTGATCCTTTACACGGCGCTGAAATCCGTCCCCAGGGAGGTGGTCGAGTCGGCCATCGTGGACGGGGCATCGTTCCGGAGAGTCGTCACGCGGATCAAGCTCCCGATAATACGGCCCGCCATAATCCTGGTGATCATCATCAACGTGATCGGGGCGTTGCAGCTCTTTACCGAGCCGTACCTCCTGTCCCCGCTTGCACCGAATGTTTCGGCGAACTACACACCCACACTGTTCATGTACAATGAAGCCTTCTCCGCGCAGTTCTATAACTTCGCCGCCGCGATCTCGGTGGTCCTCGCTCTCATAATCATAATCATCTCCGGGGCGTTCCTGCTCTCGCAACGCAAGAAGGGGGCACTGGTATGAGCACGGTGGCAGTCCTGCGGAGCGCACCCACAGCACGGCGCAGGCGCCGTGACAGCGAAAAGATCGACCTGGTCCCGCTGCATCTCTATGGCCTGCGGCGCCGGACGGTAAACATCGTCACCCTGGCATGTGGGCTCTTTGCCGTATTCACGTTGATCCCGATCTGGTGGATATTCGTCTCCTCGACCAAGACAGTGCCCAACTTCAATACAACGTTCGGGTTCTGGTTCGCCCATCCGTTCGTCCTGTTGTCCAACTTGCGGGAGGTCTTCTCCAACAAGGAAGACGGGTCGTTCCTCCAGTGGCTGACCAACACGGTTATCTATGCCGGTGTTGGCGGGATGGGGGCTACGGTGCTATCGGCCATGGCCGGGTACGGTTTTGCCCGGTTCGACTTCCGCGGCAAGAGCCTTTTGTTCTTGTTCGCCATGGCTGCCCTGCTCATCCCTATCGCCGCTTTTGCCGTGCCCTTGTACCTCGTGTACGCCAAGGTCCACCTTGACAGCACCATGCCAGGCATATTCATCCCTTTCATGGTGAGCCCAGTCAGTGTCTATTTGATGAGGGTCTACGTGGGTGGGTCCGTCCCGCGGGAGCTCATGGACGCGGCCAGGATCGACGGTGCGGGCGAGACCAGGATCTTCCTCCGCATAGCCGTCCCTCTCATGGTCCCCGCCCTGGTCACGGTGTTCATGCTCAACGTGGTCAGCTCCTGGAACAACTACTTCCTGCCCTTCATTGTCAACAACAACGCCAAGTTGAACACCCTGACCCAGGGGTTGGCGCTGTGGATGAACCACACCAATATCGCCGGGAGCAGTGAGGATTTCACCGTCCTGACCATTGCCGCTGGGATGATGGCTATCACGCCGCTGATAATCATGTTCCTGGTACTACAGCGGTACTGGCGTGGTGGGCTCCTACTCGGTGGCATCACCGGCTAGCTGAAGACCATGCCCCAGCCTTCTGGGGGCTTATTGGGGCCAATTTGGGCAAAGGTTTTCTTGACGTGGCCCCGCACCGCTCGTATGATCATCCGGGGTGAGCATGAACCAGCGACTTGGTTTGGGAGGACCGGTCCAGCCCCGGTCCAAGGAGCACCTTTCAGTGCTCCCCCTGGACGGGGGGGCGCTGAGCTTGGACGGCGGGTTCTGGGGCCACCGGCAGCTTCGCAACCGGGAGGTGACGATCCCTCACGGGATGCAGATGCTCGACGAGCGAGGCAGCCTGGACAATCTTCGCCTTGCCGCCGGGAAGGCCAAGGGGGACTATCAACTACCCCTGTTCATGGACTCGGACGTGTACAAGCTGCTCGAGGCGGTCGCGTGGGAACGCCAGCGGGGGCCGGGCCCCGAGCAGGAACGTTTCTATGAGCAGGCCGCGGCATTACTCGCCTCGGTCCAGGAGCCGGACGGGTACCTCAACTCCTTTGTGCAGGTGGTCCACCCGACCGAGCGTTTCGGCGACCCGGCCATGGGCCACGAGCTCTACTGTGCTGGGCACCTGTTCCAGGCTGCCGTGGCGGAGGCCCGCAGCACGGGGGCTGCAGACGGCACCCTCGGGCCGGGCCAACCCAAGCAGGTCGTCGGCCCTGTGGCTGACCGCTTCGCCACCTACCTGCTCGAGGTCCTGCCGGACAAACCCTCCTTCGTCCCGGGGCACCCCGAGGTGGAGATGGCGCTGGTGGAAATGTACCGGCAGTCAGGTTCTCAGCCCCTGCTGGACTTGGCCGAGGACCTGGTCAGGCGGCGGGGCCGGTCCTCCCTGACTTTCGGCTCCTTTGGGCCTGAGTACTTCCAGGACGACGTCGAGGTGGTCAAGGCGGGAAAGGTGCGCGGTCACGCTGTCAGGGCCCTGTACCTCCTGAGCGGGGTGGCGGACCTTTACATCGAGACCGGTCGCCAGGACCTTCTGGGCGCGTGCCTGGACCAGTGGGACGACATGGTGAAAGCCAAGACCTACCTGACGGGGGGGGTGGGCTCCCGCCACGAGGACGAGGCGTTCGGCGACCCCTACGAGCTCCCGCCGGACCGGGCCTACTGCGAGACCTGCGCCGCCATCGCCAGCATCATGTGGAACTGGCGTATGTGCCTGATCACCGGCCAGGCGCGCTTCGCCGAGCTCATCGAGCGCACCCTCTACAATGGCTTCCTCGCTGGTTGGGGCCTCGACGGCCGCAGCTTCTTCTATGTGAACCCGCTGCAAAGCCGTGGCCGGGCCACGCGGCTGCCGTGGTACCGCTGCGCCTGTTGCCCGCCCAACCTCATGCGCCTGGTCGCCAGCCTGGAGCACTACATAGCCACGCACACAAGCGACGGTTTCCAGCTGCACCAGTTCGCGCCGGCGGCCGTACGGCAACACTTGGCGGGTGGCGTCCTGGGTGTGAGAGTGGAGACGCCGTACCCCCAGGAGGGCTGGTTGGTCCTCCGGGTCGAAGAGGCCCCGAGCGGGACCACCGACTTGGCCGTGAGGGTGCCGTCGTGGGCCCGGGAGTTCTCAGTGGAGCTGAACGGCAAGGCCAAGACGACAGAGCCGAGCGTGGACGGCTATGTGCACCTGGTGCGTCGGTGGGAGCCCGGGGACGAGGTGAGCATCTCGTTCCCCCTGCGCTCCCGGGTGGTGCGCCCGGACCCGCGTATCGATGCCGTGCGCGGCTGTGCCAGCCTCGAACGGGGGCCGTTTGTCTACTGCTTCGAGTCCGTCGGGGACGACGCCGAGGCCCTGCACGACGTGGAGGTCCAGTCCCTGGACCGGGGTGCGGCCGAGCGCGCCGCCCAGGTTGGCCCCGAGCCCGTAGTCGAACTGACCTGCACCGGTCGGAGGTTGAACATCGACCGGTCGTGGCCCTACTACGAAGGTTCCCACCACGACGCTGGGGGGCTGCAAGAGGTCAGGCTGTCGGCGGTCCCCTACTACGCGTGGAGCAACCGGGGCCCTTCGCAGATGCGCGTTTGGGTGCCCGAGTTCCGCCGTTAGCCCCGGGGCACCGCCGTCCTGCCCGGGGCCTGGCTTGACGGTGCTGCACCGCTTCATTAGTGTTCTTGAGGAAAGGGTTTTCCCGTCGCTGGAGGTGTCGGATGGATGGCCGAGGACGCCGGTGATCGATGACGGTCCCCTCGCCAGCGGCGACCTCCAACGGCGCTGTTCCGTGCGCTCGTCACTCAGGAGGCGCGCGAGCTCACGAGAGGCTTTCATGACGATTTCCGGGAAACGATACAGCTGAACAAACGGCTGAACAACAGAAAGGGAGGAATGAATAGGGTGTACAACGTGAAGAGAACAATTCCAGGGGTTGGGCGCCCCAAGTTGCGCTCCTGGCTGGCCTTGCCAGTAGTGGCCGCCACGATCGCTTTACTGGCCGTCCCGGCCGAATCTTCGGCCTCGTCCACGTTCGGTGCCAACGCCACGGGTACCGTCCAGTTCTGGAACCGGTCGGCCACCTGCGGTGACAAGCTGTGCACCATCCTGGCCAGCGAGTTCAACGCGTCCCACCATGGCCTCAAGGTCGTGGTCACACAGACCTGCCCCAACTGCGACACCAGCAACCTGGCGACTGCCATCCGCGCCGGCAACCCGCCCGACGTCGTGGGGCTCAACGACATCGACGTCCCGGCGTTCAGTTCGGAGGGCGCGCTGATGGACCTCACCCAGTACGTCAACGCCCTGCCGTACAAGGCCGACCTGAGTCCCGGCCACCTGGCTCTCGGGGTTTACAACGGCAAGTACTACGCGGTGCCCTACCTGGGCGACCTGTCGGTCCTTTGGTACAACAAGATGCTGTTCCAGAAAGCCGGCCTCAACCCCAACGACCCGCCGACGTCGTTCGCCGCCATCCTGAGCGACGCCAAGAAGATCACCGCCCTCGGCAACGGGATCTACGGGATCGACTTCCCCGGGGACTGCCAGGGAGGCCTCGGCTTCATAATGGAGCCGAACCTGTGGGCTGTCAACGACAACCTGATCGTGGGCCCGATCGGCCACCAGAAGATCCACATCCTCGACAACCTCCCGCTGAGCCAGTTGCTCCAGCTCTACAGGAGCCTCTGGGCTGACGGGCTGGCACCCGCCAACGCCCACACCGACAACTGCACGACCTGGACAGCCAACTTTGGTGCCGAGAAGATCGGTCTCCTCCCCGGGGCGTACGGCTTCTACCCGACCTGGATCTCGGACAAGATCATCAACGACGTCGGGATCGCCCCGCTGCCCGGCCCGACGGGCGGCTACTCGACCTTTGACGGCGGCGACGACTTCGTCATCCCGTCGGGAGCGAAGAACCCTTCCGGGGCTTGGGAGTTCATCCAGTGGGTGCTGCAGCCGGCACAGCAGTTGATCTACCCGTCCCACGGGTACACGCCGGTGCGCACCGACATCCTCACGCCGGCTTACACCAAGGCCAACCCCTATGACGCAGTAGCCCTGCAGGCCCTCGCCAAGGGCTCGGCACCGGTCACGACCATCTACGACCAGGCCTTCAACGAGCCGAACTCGCCCTGGTTCCAGATGTTCAGCGAGGCCGTGTACAACGGCAACATCCCAGCTGCTTTGAAAACCGGGCAAGCCGGTTTCGAAGCGGTCGCGCGCGCCGCGAACGACCTAGCCTCGTAGCAATATCGGACAACGAGCAGAAGGACGAGGAACGATCCGTGCAGCGGCCCGAGCAGGGAGACTCCCGAGCGCTAGAAGCTGACTGGGGCGCAGCGGATCGTTCTTCGTCCACGGGGACGGCCCTGACCTCCGACCTCCCCCCTCCGGAGGTCAGGGCCAATGTCCCTGCTGCCTCGCCGAGCCTCAGGCCGGTGCGGCCGGGCGGCCTGCGCCGCGCCGATGCCAGGACGGGAGCGGCCCTCGTAACACCCGCTTTTGTGCTCATTGCGACGTTCGTGCTGTTCCCGCTCGGTTTCGCAATATACGTTTCGTTGACTAACTGGCCGCTCATCGGGCCTTACCATTACATCGGCCTGACGAATTACCGGGACCTATTCCAGGACCCGGTGTTCATCCACACGGTGATCTTCACCGTTACTTATACCGGTATAGTGACGGGTCCTATTTTCGTAGTCGGCTACGGCCTTGCCGTACTGGTGCGGCGCAACCGGTTGGGGTCGAAAGTGTTCCGGACCATGTTCTTCCTTCCTTTTGTAGTCGGCCTGACGACCGTGAGCTACTTGTTCACGATCGAACTCCAGCCCGACTCCGGCGCCGTCGACTTCGTCCTCTCCAAGCTGGGCTTGGTGAGCGACTCGCAGGCCTGGACGGTCAGTTACGGCCCTGCGCTGCTGGCCATATCGGTGATCGTCGTCTGGTTCGCTTCCGGGCTTACGATGCTCATCCTGATGGGCGCCATGCAGGCCATCCCGGACCAGCTGTACGAAGCCGCTGATGCCGACGGCGCCAGCTGGTGGGCCAAGGAGCGGCTGATCACGATCCCGCTGTTGCGACGTGCCATCGCTCTCTCCCTGGTCATTTCGGTGATCGGGTCGTTCCTCGCCTTCAACCAGTTTTTCATCCTGGCCCAGAACAACCAGGGCGAGGAGACAGTAGTGGAATGGGTTTACATAACCGCGTTCGAGAACTACCACCTGGCTTACGGCACGTCGATGGCTATCCTCCTCATGATCATCATCGGGCTGGTGAGCGGGGCCCAGTTCCTCATCCTTCGGGACACGACCGAGCTGTGACCAACATCGCCCTACCACTGCCCTCGACGGCGCCCGATGCTCGCGCCGCGGCCAAACGGGCGGCCCGCCGTGAGCGCGGGCGAGGGTTCTACCTGTACCTCGCCGCCGGCACAGCACTGGCGTTGCTCTTCGTCCTGCCCTTGTTGTGGGTCATCGTGCGGTCCCTGGAACCACCGGTGCTCACCGGCCAGCCGCCCTCGGTAGCGGACTTCACGCACATGCAGGTGTCCAATTATTCGATCCTGTTGGGCTCCACTGACGACGTGGGGGTCAACGTGTTGAACAGCCTGATAACAGCGCTCGGCACCGCCGCCCTCACCGTCCTCGTCTCGACGATGGCGGGCTACGGCCTGGCCCGTTTTCGGTTCCGGGGAGCCGGCGTCGTTTTCGGTGCCATCCTGGTGGCCTTCATGATCCCGTTCCAGGCCGTGCTCACGCCGCTTTTCTTGGAGCTGCATTTCTTCCACCTGCTCAACAGCCTGCTCGGGCTGGTGCTCATCTACAGCACCTTCAACCTGCCCTTCGGCGTCTTCGTAATGCGGAACACCTTCTCGCAGATCCCGCGCGAACTGGTGGACTCTTCCAGGGTCGACGGCGCGGGGGTGATCACCGCTCTGGTGCGGGTCATGCGCCCATTGGTGGTCCCGGGTATGGCCACCACCGCTATTTACGCTTTCCTGTACTCCTGGAACGAGCTGTTGCAGGCGTACACCTTCCTTACCAGCAACAACCTCATGACTCTGCCGGTCAAGCTCTATGAGGTCATGACGCAGCAAGGCACATCCGGGGTACTCAACTACGGCTACCTCGCGTCGGGCTGCGTGATAGCGATGGTGCCATGCATGGTGCTCTACATGGCCCTCCAGCGCTACTACGTACGTGGCCTGACCTCTGGGGCGCTCAAGGGTTGAAGCAAGGTTTTGTGCCGGAGCAGACCTCGAACGAGGCGGCCCCGGTCCCGAGCGAGCCCCCTCTCAGGACGTGACGGGGAGGCCGACGCGGGCCACGGTGGCGCCGGCTGTCGACTCGCGCACTACCAGTTTGCACGCGACAGTACGTACACCGCCGGGGGCGGTCCCCTCGATGGCGGCCAGCAACTCCCGGGCGGCGACGCGCCCCACTTCGCTCAGGTTGGGGTCGATGGTCGTAAGCGGAGGGCGGCAAGCCTGAGCCATCACATCCCAGTTGTCAAAACCGACCAACGCCAAGTCGTCGGGCACCCGGCGCCCGGATTCTCGCAGCGCGTCGGCTACCCCACGGGCGATTTGGTCGCTCCCACAGAAGATGGCGTCGGTGGCGGGTTCTCGTTCCAAGAGCAAGGCGGTGGCCTCCCGGCCCCAGGCTTCGCTCCAACCCCCGAAGAGGACCTCCTCGCCAGCCATTGTCAAGCCGGCCCGGGACAGCTCCGCCTTAGCGCCTCCGGCGCGACGACGGGCGGCCTCGAAGTGCTCGGGCCCACTTATGTGGCCAATGTGCGAGCGTCCCTGTTCGAGCAGGTGTTTTACAGCCAAGTGCCCCCCGCCCTCGTCGTCCGGCAAGACGGAGAGGTCCTGGCGGTCCTCAGACTGGGCCATTGCGTACACCACAGGCACAGGGAGGTCGGTGCCCACGGGCGGCCTGGGGTCCACCCTGCGGGCGGCCACGATGATCCCGTCCACGCGGCGCGATAGCAGCGTCCGGAGGTAACGGCGTTCGCGCTCAGGGTCGCCGCGCCCGTCGCACAGAAAAACCGAGACGCTTCCCTCGCCGAGGGCGTCTTCGGCGCCCAGCATGACGGGGATCGAAAAGCGGCCGAAGCTGTCAGTGGTTACTAGGCCCACAGTGAAGCTTCGCCCCGCGATCAGGCTCCGGGCAAGCGCGTTAGGTTCGAAACCAAGGCTTTCCGCGGCACGAAGTACTCGAGAGCGAGTCTCGGCCCTAAGGCGGCCGCGCCCGTTCAGCGCCTTGGAGGCCGTGCCGATGGACACGCCGGCCCGCGCCGCCACGTCGGTAATTGTCCACCGCCGCTTGCCGTCCCCTTTCACGGGCGTCGCTGCCTGCCGCTGGCCTGCGCCCAACTTGTTTACCTCCACGTACATATTGCCAAGGAAGACCAGCCGCTTGGCGACCAGGAGTGGCACGACCATTCTCTCAGATTTTGATGCATAGCCAACGGCTTTCCGAGACGAGGCCGGCGCCCCAGTCGGCGGTCGCTCCCGGCCACCGGGGCGGACGACCGAGCCTCTAGGTCAATCATACTGGCTGTTGCCGAGGCGCGTGCCCGAGCACGCCGTGGGCGAGCACCAGTGCCAGCGGCGAACGGGCTGTGGTGTACGAATGGACGCTGAGGAGTGCCTTCGTCCAGCATTGCCGGGGACAATCGTGGCCGATAATTGAAAGTCGAGAGTGCGGAGGAATTCCGCTCCGGCCCGCACGCGTACTCTTCTCCATCGGGGCACCTTGCGCAGGCGGGCACGTTGCGCAGGCGGGCACGTTGCCTCAACGGCGGCTGGGATTAACGGCGTTCAAGGGCACGGAGCACCGGGGACGGGCACGATCGGTGGCCCGGTCACCGGCCAGCCGGATGGGGCCCAGAGGAGCCTTCGCACCTGGATCCAGGGATCCCCCTGGTCCCAAGCGTCATAGTAGTGGTAGTCGATGAGATCGCCGCCCGTGCCGACATAGATCGACGCCGAGCCGGGCCCGATCATCCCCTCGTCGCTTCCCAAGAGTTCCATGCCACCGCCGTCGGTCATGGCGGTCCCGTTCGGGTCAACGTACGGGCCCGTGATGCTCGAGGACCTCCCGACGATCACGTCGTACGAGCTCCCAATGCCCTTGCAGCAGTCCCCGCTTGAAAGGAACAAGTAGTAGTAGCCACCGTGCGGGACGATGTAGGGGCCCTCCTCGGGGTCCGGCGCGGCAGTCCCGGACAACGAGAAAACCTGTGGCTCTGGCGAGGGGGGCTTACCCGTTGCCGGGCCCAGTTTTATGAGCTTGATCCCGCTCCAAAACGAGCCGAACACCAACCATTTCGAAACGCCCGGTCCCGAGATGAGAGCCGGGTCGATGGCGTTGTAGTCGTCGGCGGCATCGGAGGAAAAGACCTTGCCTTCGTCCCGCCACTTGTAGCTCGGGCTATTGGGGTCGAGGGTACTGTTCGTTGCCAGGGCGATGACCGAAGTGTTCGACCCGAACGACGAGGCTGCATAGTAGAGGTGGTAGGCGCCGTCGAAGTAAGAGATATCTGGTGCCCACAGGTTGGGCACCGGGGCGCCGAGCTGCGTGGCTATCCACGACGGGACCGTCTGGAACACCGTGCCCGTGAGCCGCCAGCTCGTGAGGTTGGTGGACTCCCGGATCTGGATGTTCCCGCCGTTCACCGCGCCCTGGGGGTCCCCGGTCGAGAAGAGGTACCAGGTACCGCCTTCCTTCGTCATGCTCGGGTCGTGGACAAAGACGTAGCTTGGCAGCGGGACCGTTGTCGGGTCGGCCCGTTCGCACGACGCGGCGGTTGGCGTTGTCCCGGCCGGGAACCCCAAGGCGAGGCAGACGGCCCCGGCCAAGACTATTGAGGCCGCAGGAGCCTTGTCTTTCCGTGGAGTTCCCCACATGTGGGTTCGCCCTTCCGCTTTCGGCTGACGGGCCGTGCCGGTCTGCACAATATCAGCGACCCGGCCAGGAGGGGGGTTGGCTCGGTACATGACATCAGATCTTCGAATTGTCCTCAACGAGGTTCGCCTTTTGCGCTCACCCTTTATGGTCCGCAAGCCCGGGCGTACGCTGGTCAATGGTGATCGGTGGTCAATGGTGATCGGTGGTCAATGGTGATCGGTGGTCAATGGTGATCGGTGGTCAATGGTGATCCGTGAAAACGACCTGCCCGGGTCGCCACCTGCCGGTGGGCGCACCGGCGCCGTCGACCTCAGCGCCAATGCGGGGCGCCCCTGGGTCATGTGGATGACTTCCTCTCCGGCGTCGCTGTGGACCGACCGGGTTGTCGCCGGCGCCGCCGGCATCGGTCTCCTTGGGGCCACCGCCGTCAGCGTCGCCGTCCTGGCCACCGGCCGGTCGTTCTCCGGTGCGGCCGTCCTGGCAGTTGTGGCGGGCGCGATCGCCGTGTGCAGCCACACGTGGACCATGGCCCTCCTGGTTACGAGAACGCCCCCGAGGACGGGGCGCAACTGGGAGGATCTGCTGGCCAGGAACAAGGCGCAGAAGTCGTTCCGCCTGGTGCCCGTTCCGGTGCGCCTAGTGCTGATGGCGACCCTCGTGATGGGACTGCTCGTCGGGGTCACGGCCACAGTTACCGCCCTGGGCCAGGATCCTGCTGGCGTCGCTTTCGACCGCCTGGTGGCCGGCCTGTTCATGTTCGCCTTCTCGGTCCACGCCGCAGTGGCTGCCAGCGAGCTCGTGAGGCGCGCCGGCGGTCCCCAGATGAACACAAAGTGAACAGCAGGCAACATTTCGCCTAACCCATCCACGAAAAAAGGGTGCCAGGCGGCTAAACAGTTGACATGGCGAACGAAGATCTCGCTGGCTCGCCCCTGGACACCCAGGTCGCGCAGCTCTTCTCACTTGTGAGCGAGGCGATCGCGGGGGCGACGGACGCTCTGCTCAGCGGCGAGGCAGTCGAGGGGAGCCGCGTTGTGGCTGCAGACGAGTCCATAGACCAGCTCACCCGTCAGCTCAGCGCTGCGATCTGGGAGGACTTCGACCGACTGGCTCCGGCCAGCGCCGACTTGCGCCGCCTTGTCGGGCTGCTTCTTGTCCTTCCCGACCTCGAACGCAGTGCTGACCTGGCCGCGCACATAGCCCAGCGCGCCGTCACGCACCTCGGCCCGAACATGTCGCCGCTCAGCCGTGGCATTGTCCAACGGATGTCCGAGGTCGCACTCGAGATGTGGCGGGAGGCCGCCAACAGTTACGTCCTCCGGGCGACCGTTGGAGCTGCCCTGGATGAGGCCGATGAGGAACTCGACATACTGCTCGGGCGCCTGACCAGGGAGGTGGCGAGCTCGGCCATGCCACCGCCGGTGGCTGCCCAGGTCACCCTCCTCGGGCGCTTCTACGAGCGTCTCGGGGACCACGCCGTGAACCTCGCCCGGCGTCTCGAGGTCCTTCCTGGAGGCCCCGCGTGAAGGTGCCGGTACGTGGGCCTTGGCTCGGGGCCACCTTATGGGTCTCCCGGTTGCCAGCAGCACTGTCGCTGCCGGCAACCGGGCCGCAGCGGCGCGGGGGACGGGCCTATGCCGTCGGGTCAGGGGTCAGGCGGAGATAGGGCTTCTTGGCCTCGAAACCAGCCGGGAACAGCTCCTTGGCCTGTTCGTCGCTCACCGCTGTTATGACGACGACCTTGTCCCCGTGCCGCCAATCGGCCGGGGTGGCAACCTTGTAGCGGTCGGTCAATTGCAGAGAGTCGAGGACGCGCAGGATCTCGTCGAAGTTGCGCCCAGTGGACGCCGGGTACGTGATCGTCAGGCGCAGCTTGTTGGCTGTGTCGATGATGAAGACGGAGCGCACGGTTGCGGTGGCGCTGGCGTTGGGGTGGATCATGTCGTACAGGCCTGATACTTCCCTGTCGGGGTCGGCGATCAGTGGGAAGTTCAGGGCGTGGCCGGTGACATCGGCGATGTCGCCCTTCCACGTGTCGTGGTGATCGATGCTGTCGACCGACAGGCCGATCACCTTGGTGTTGCGCCGTTCGAACTCCCCTTTAAGAGCGGCCACCCTGCCGAGTTCGGTCGTGCACACCGGCGTGAAGTCCGCCGGGTGGGAGAACAGCACGGCCCAGGACCCCTCTTTCCAGTCGTGGAACGAGAGGGGGCCATCCGTGGTCTCCGCTTTGAAGTCGGGGGCGGTGTCGCCAAGTCGCAGCGTCATGTCGGGTGTTCCTGCCTTTCTGCCTGATGAGGTTTGCGATCGCGGTTCGGGGCGTGGGGCACCGATGTTCCGTCAGTAGGACCTACGTTCGCCCAGCTTAGGAGGCCCTCAAAGTTGGCGGCCGGGCGGGCCTCCGGAACTGAGGGGGTGATCAAGCCCAAACCCGCCTGAGGGCGCTCCTGGGACCGGTTAGGGGGCGCAAGCGCAGACGTGACGAGATCCGGCCTGCGCATTCGCGACCCGAGCACGACCCTCTGAACAGCCCAAACCGGCGCCAGGCTCTAGCCGCGCCCTACTTGCAACCAGACCGGGCTATTGTTAGCGTTCTCAGTGCAGGTCATGGGGGGGAGGTGCAGTTTGGTCGGAGCCGGGGGGTTCCTGCTGGGGAGCCGGTGTTGTCGCGCCCTCGTGCCAAAAGCCAGGCGATTGGTGTGAGTGAGCGCTCACAATGTGTGGTCGCGAGGACCGCGGTTCCGGTATTGCGGCTGACCTGGGGTGTGGTCCGCGGCCCCGGGCTGTCGCTGGCTCGCGATGCCGGGCGCTCGTTCGCTCTTGCCGTCAAGGTGCCAGTCAGGTGTAGTTCGTGTGGTATGTTAGCGATCTCATGAAGCTGATCGCACCGTTGGGAGCAGCATTCGGAACTGCCAGCCGATTTGGTCTAGACCAAGACCTGCGGTTCCCCGGTGTGGCAGCCCCCCGCAAATGTGGGTGCCGTTGCGCTATTGGCGGTCGGGCGAGATGAGCGCTCACAACCTGAGTTTGGACGGCCTGGAGGTGCTGGCCAGACAGAATGAGCCGGGGACCAGGGTGACCTCAGGGCCATCAGCCGCCGTAGGCCTGCAGGGAAAGCGCTACACGGCCAACTCCGTGACGAAGTCGTTCGACGGGGCCGCCGTGCTGTCGGAGGTTTCCATCACCTTCGAGCCGGGGGAGATCCACACGATCGTGGGCGAGAACGGAGCGGGTAAGTCCACCCTGGTCAAGATCATGGCCGGGATCTACCAGCCCGACTCGGGCGAGCTCTTATTGGGCCAAGACCGCCTGGCGGGGCTGACCCCCCGGTCTGCACAGCACCGGGGGATCTACCTGGTGCCCCAGGAACCGGCGTTGATGGCGTCGCTGTCCATCACTGAGAACCTCTTCGTCGGCATCCTCCGGCGTGGCCGGCTGCGCTTCAACGTCGACTGGGCGTCCATGAAGAGAGAAGCTTCGGCGCACCTGGCCCGGGTGGGCTTGGACATCGACCCGGAGTGCAGGGCCGAGGAGCTGAGCGTCGCCCAGCAACAGCTCGTCGAGTGCGCACGGGCGCTCGTCCATCGCTGCGCGGTGATCTATTTCGACGAGCCGACCTCCCCACTCACGGCCAAGGAGGCGGGGACGCTGTTCGACGTGATGGGGAGCCTCCGCAGCGACGGCTACACGCTGGGCTTCATCAGCCATCGCCTCGACGAGGTGCTCGCGATCAGCGACCGGGTAACGGTCCTGCGGGACGGGGCCAAGGTGCTGAGCGCGCCTCGCTCGGAGGTTGACAAGGCTGCGCTCGTCAAGGCGATGATAGGGCGCGAGCTGATCACAAGGGAGCGCGTGCGTCCTCACTTCGACGCCGCGGGCCGCAAAGAGATGTTGGCGGTGGAGGGCCTCACATCTGCGCCCTCTTTCGAGGAGGTCAGCTTCAGCGTGCGGGCGGGGGAGATCGTTGGCCTCGCCGGGCTGGTGGGCAGCGGGCGGACGGAGATCGCCGAGACGATCTTCGGCTTACGGCGGACGGACCGGGGCACGGTGCGAGTGGAGGGCAGGCTCCTGGAGCACCGGGCTCCCAGGATCTGCATCGACGCCGGCTTGGTGTACCTCCCCGAGGACCGCGGCCGCCATGGGATTTTCGCCGAGGTGGAGGTGGAGCGCAACGTCACGGCTGGGGTCATCCCCCGGCTCGAGCGCTTCGGCCCTCTCCTGAAGCCGTCCGCCGAGCGGGTCATGGCTCAACAGGCGACCGAAAAGACCGCTGTTCGCATGGCGTCGCTGGATACCTTGATGAAAGCGCTGTCCGGCGGCAACCAGCAGCGGGCAATGCTCTCGCGCTGGTTGCTGGCCGGCCCCCGGGTGGCGATCTTCGATGAGCCGACCAGGGGCGTCGACGTCGGCGCCAAGGACGACATTTACCGGCTCGTGGCGCAGCTGGCCGACGAAGGCCTGGCCCTCGTCCTCATATCCTCCGAGCTCAACGAGCTCACCATTACCTGCGACCGGGTGCTTGCCATGTACGAGGGCCAGGTCGTGGGCGAACTTTCGGGTGCCGAGATCGCCGACGCGAGCCTGGGTGCCCTCGTCGTGGGGGGGCACCTCAAATGACCACTCTGCCCACGCCGCCTGCTTCGGCTGCCCCAGCCCAGGCGGCCGGGCCTGTCGTGTCGAGAGCGGGGCCGGGCAGTGTCGCCCTCAACCTCTTGCTCAACGTCTTGCGACGACGGGAGGTCCAGCTCGTGCTGGCCATCCTGGGGCTCTTTGCGCTTTGCACGGCGCTCCACCCGCAGTTCGGTGTGGCAAGCAACATCGCGTTCATACTGGCGGACTCCGTGACGATCATGATCGTGGCAGTCGGCCAGACCATAGTGGTGCTCGGGCGCGGGATCGACCTCTCTGTGTCCCCGGTGCTCGGGATGGCCGCTGTCAGTGCCGGCTTCCTGGCCGCGGACAACAACCTCAACATCTGGCTCGCCCTGCTGTTGGTCTTGGCCATTGGTACCGGCCTCGGGGTGGGCAGTGGTTTTTTGGTGTCCGTGGTCGGGATACCGCCGATCATCGCCACGCTCGCGACGCTGACTATCTACGGCGGCTGGCAGTTCATCATCTGCGGCGGTATGTCCGTGATCAATATCCCCGCTGTCTACACCAACTTCGGGGCTGCGAACCTGCTGCCCGGTGTGCCGTGGCTGGTCGTCATCGGCGCTGGTGTCGTGTCGGTCGCCTACCTGTTCCTGAAGAAGACTGTCACCGGCAGATCGGTGTACGCCGTCGGCAACAACGCGGACGCCGCTTTCCGGGCCGGGATACCAGTCCGGCGCATCCTCTTTACGACCTACGTCATCTCCGGGTTCCTGGCGGGGCTGGCGGGGCTGATCTACCTCTGCCAAATCGGTTCGGCCACTTCTACTTCTGGGAGCGACGGCAATACCAACCTGATGTCGATAGCGGCAACCCTGATCGGTGGCACTACGCTGCTTGGCGGCCGGGGCGGGCCCGTAGGCAGTGCGCTGGGGGCGGTGTTCTTGTCCGAGGCGTTGCAGGCGATGATCAGCTTCCGGATCAACGAGATCTGGGATCCGGCTGGTGTGGGGTTGCTCATCCTGATCGCCGTCGTCGCTGACCGCAAGGGCGTGCCCGTCCGCCAGCTGTTCCGCCAGCCGTTCCGCCAGCCTGCGGGGGCGACTCGATGACCAACATTCCAGGCGTGGGCACAGACACCGCCCCCCGGCGCGCCCGGGCCCAAACGGCTGGGCGCCAGGAGACGACCTGGGTGGTCGCCGTCGCAGTCCTGCTTGTCGCCCTGCTTGCCTACTTCTGCCTGGCTGTCCCGGACTTCAGGGAGCTGGGTGCTTCGGGGGTACTCGCCCTTTCCGAGCAGTTCCTCTTCACTGGGTTGATCGCCCTGGGTGAGGCGATGGTGATCCTCACCGGGGAGATCGACCTCTCCACCGGCGCCATGTCGAGCCTCACGGGCATCGTGATGGCCACTCTTTGGCAACACGGCCTCAACATCTGGTTGGCGACAGTGGTGGCGCTGCTGGTCGCCGCCCTCGGCGGCGCGATAAACGGCCTGCTCGTGACTAGGTTCAACATCGCCTCTCTCCTGGTGACGCTGGGCACCCAGTTCATCTTCGGCAGTGTCGCGACAGCCGTCGGAGGTAACACGCCGCCGTACAACTTCCCTAAGTCGTTCGTCAACTTGGCCGGCACGGGCACCGTCGGGCCGATCCCGGACCAGCTGATCACCTTTGCCGTGGTCGCCGCCGTCGTGTGGTTGGTAGTGGCGCGGACCCGCTACGGGCGAGGGCTCGTGCTGATCGGCTACAACCGCGCCGCCTCCCGCTACAGCGGGGTAAACGTGCAACGCACCCTGATGGGTGCGTTCGTGTCGTGCGGCCTGCTGGCAGGGATCTCTGGGATCTTTGTCTCCGGCTTTTACAACGCCGCCCGCGACGACATCGGCGACTCGTTGCTGCTCCCGGCGATCACCGTCGTCGTGCTCGGGGGTGTCGACATCTTCGGGGGGAAGGGGCGGATGAGCGGGGTCATCCTCGCCGCCTTCCTGCTTGGCTTCCTCACCCAGGGCCTGCTGATCAAGGGTGACAGCTCTCTCACGGCCACCATGGTCGAAGGCATCGTGCTGGTGCTATGCCTCATTTTCAAGATCGCCCTCGATCGCCGGGCGGGCGTCCACCTGAGGGAACTCCTGCAGCGCCGCTTCGGCAGCGCGCAACGGGCCCCGGCGGTACCAGATGCCTAGCCCCCTTGTCAAGCAATGTTCTCGGGCCTCCTGGCCCGCAAGTCGCTGCGTCGGCGGCTCTATTGCCGCCGACGCCATGTTGGCGGGGAAAAGAAACCGCCTCGCACAGAGGCATCTAAAAGAGGAGGAAAGCAATTGAGGCCAATTAGGACACTCAAGCGGGGGCTGGCTTGGCGCATGGGCGTCGCAGCCGTCTGCGTCGCGATGGGTGCGACAACGGCGATCACTGTGGTGCCTTCTCCGGCTGGCGCTGCTGCCAGCTTGAGCACGATCAAGGTTTCGATGGTCCCCAAACTGCTCGGCTTGGCAGTCTTCGAGGCCAATGACCAGGGCGCGATGCAGGTTGCCAAGAAGCTCGGGATCGACCTGACGTACACGGCGCCTGCGACCGCGTCGGCCGAAGGGCAGGTAGCGATCTTCAAGGCCGAGATCGCGCAGCACTACGACGTCATCACGATGTCATCGGACGACCCGACCGTGCCGGCGCCCGTGCTCCAGCAGGCCATGAAGGCCGGCGTCCAGGTAATCACCTACGACTCGGACGTGCCGACCGCCCGTGACTTCTTCATGCAGGACACCGCGTACAGCGCGATCGGCCAATCCCTGATCAACGCTGTGGTCGGGTTCACCTCGCCGAAGGCGGAGATCGCCATCATGTCGTCCACTCCTGACGCCACCATCCAGCTGGCCTGGATCGGCGCCATGAAGGCCTACATCGCCGCCAAGTACCCCGGCCTGAAGCTCGACACCATCGGTTACGGCCAGTCCATCCAATCGACTTCCCTGTCAGTGGCCGAGGGCATCATCCACTCCTACCCGAGCGTCAAGTCCATCATCTGCATCGACAGCGCCGCCTGCGTCGGCACCGCCGAGGCGATCGCAGACTTGCACGAGTCGGGCAAGATCGGCGACTTCGGCATCGGCCCGCCGAAGGAGAACAGGACGTACTTCGCTAACAACTCCATGCAGGCGCTGTTCCTCTGGGACGAGATCGGCCAGGGCAAGCTGGACATGCTGATGGCCCGGCTCGCCTACGAGGGTGCGCACGGCGCGCCCGAGTGCACGGCGTCGACACCGCCAGCCAACCCGACGCCATCGCAGTGGTGCGGGATCAAGACCAATTACGGCAAGGTGCAGAGCTTCAACGGCGCCGTCGTTGGTCTCCCTGGCTTGGTGCCGGGCACAGGCGTCTACACAGTGGCCGCGGCACCCAGCAAGGTGACCGGGGCGACGACCAACACGGTCATCTACTCGGCACCCTTGGAGTTCACCAAGGCCAACTACATGCAGTACAACTTCTAGGCTGATTGCCTAAGCGCTTGCCGGGAACGGGTGGCACTTAGTGCGCCAAGCACCAGTGCCACCCACCGGCGCAGCTTGTTCGTCACGAACAGCGACTGCAGTCTCTCCGCCCTTACGGGACGTGCGGGTTAGGTCCCTGCCGGTTGTCCTAGGTCCCTGCCGGTTGTCTTAGGTCGCCGCCGGGTCACAGGCCATAGTTGACTGCCGGCAGATCAGCTCCGGGTCGATGACTATCCGGTCCTGGCTCCTCGCCCCGGTGGTGATCAGGTCTACGAGGAGTTGCACGGTCGCCTGGCCCACCCTCGCGAAATCCTGGCGCACGGTCGTAAGCGGTGGGATGAAGTAGGCCGACTCGGGGGTGTCGTCGAACCCTACGATGGCAACGTCTTCGGGTACACGCCTACCTCGCTCGTGCAATGCCCGCAGCACCCCCAGGGCCATGTTGTCATTGGCCACGAAAATGGCCCGCGCGTCGGGTACCTGGGCCAGCACCTGCCCTGCCTCGTACCCCGAGCGAGCGCTCCAGTCGCCGCCCAGTGGCGGTGTGACTTCTGCCCCAGCGCCTTGGAGCGCCGCCTGCCAACCCGTGATGCGGCCGCGAGCCTCCTCCCACTCGGGGGGCCCGGCGACGTGGAAAACCGTCTTATGGCCAGCGCTGAGCAAGTGCTCTGTGGCCAATCGGGCACCGGCGACCTGGTCGACCGTGACAACTGCCACCTCTCCTGCCGGGTCGCCTTCCACCGCCACCACCGGTGTGCCCGTCGGCAACTGCGCCAGCGCATCGTGGGCCGAAGTGAAGGGGGCGATGACGGCGAGGCCCTCTACGGACTGGCTGGTGAGACGCCGCACCGCGTCGCGCACCGACTGGCGGTCGATCGAGTGGACCTGCATAACCGAGACGAAGTACCCGAGCCGCTGGGCTGCCTGCTGGATCCCATTGAGCGTGGACGCAGGACCGTACAGGGTGCTGTCCAGCGCCACCACTCCAAGGGTCTTGGAACGCCCGCTGGCGAGCGCCCGCGCGGCTGGGTTGGGACGGTAGCCGAGCTGGTCGATGGCGGCCAGTACCCGGGCGCGGGTGATCTCGCGCACACTGGGGTGTTTGTTGAGCACCCTGGAGACGGTCTGGTGGGAGACCCCGGCGAAGTTGGCGACGTCGGCAATGGAAGGACGGCGGTTGGCCGTGTCGGTGGCATTGGGTGCCCCACCCAGTAGCGGGCCACCGTTGGCGGCGGCGGCCGCGGGCTGGATCATGCCGGCACCTGCCACATCTGGGCGGACGGAACTGGTACGGCCTCTGTGAGATCGCTAACATTCCGGGCTCGCGTCTTTCGAATTGTCCCGGAACGGCTCCGGTGCATAGGCCGCTGCCCGACCGGTGCGCGGGCAAGTAGCTGCCCTTGGTTGGATGTCATCGTGGCCACATTACGATCGCTTACATGATACTCGATACATGTGAGCGCCTTCCAGTCGACCACGTCCCGTCCATTTACGGGCACCGGCCCTGCCGCCGCTCTTCGTACAGAGGGCGCACATCACTAGGGACGATCAGGAACGCTTCCAACAACTGTCGTCCGGTCGCGATCGTAGCCGCCGCCTGAGCGGGATCCGCCCAATCCGACAGGTTGCCGATCGTGAATTCCCAGCGGTCCTGGCTTATCGGCCTAGCGCCATGAGGGAGCCCCCCCATCCGTGCCACATGGCGGGGACCGATCACCTGCCAGGGAAAGGCGTCGACCACCAGTGCCTGGGGGAACTCGAACGCGCCGTGCGTCGGTGCCTGGGGGATGTCTTGGGAGGTGGGCATCAACGGGTGCCTCCTTGGCGTCGGCGGCCCCCAGTTGTCCCTGGCCGCATAGTGGTCTCCCCTCGCACGCCTGACGGCTCCCGGCGCGTCTGATGTGGGCACAGGAGGACCGAAGTGCTCCTGGCCCCATTCCGGGTCGGTGAGGGCGACAAGCGCCGGGTCGATGGCGACAAAAGCATAAGCCGCCTCGCGTGCCAGTGGCCGGCCTATCTCGATCAGCTGCTCGGCGGCTCTGACCACGTCGGCCGCCGCACCAGCCCCGCCGATCCCCAGAGCAACGAAAGGGGTGCCCGGCGGCGGTTTGATGTTGGCTCCCCGGAGCGCCCAATTGCGGTCTGCACCGACCAGGCGCACCCAGCTAAGTGCCTGGCTAGCTACTTGCTGGGCCGCCGGCACCCCGAGACGGAAGCTGAAGAAGTCCTTGTCCACGTAGACGCTGCTCGTTGCCTGGCTGAGCCATTCGGCAGCAGCGTCCCGCCAGGCGGCAGGCAAGCCTGGGCTTCCAGGCTCGGGGAGCAGGTAGAGCAGCACTCCGGGCCTTGCCGACGCCACTTGAGGCGGTTCCGCCCGAACGGGGACAACGATCTTTGCCTCGGTGACGCCGCGACGACGAAGATGTCCCGCGAGGACCGAGGGGATGCTGGCGAGAGCCTTTGCCAGCAGCGAATGCCCGTCAAGGTAGAAGTAGACACCACCGGGCGCGCCGTGTGGGCCAGAGACGAAGTGGGGGCCCGGCTTTATGTTCGGGTTGTCAGGCTCCAACAACTGGAGGTCGTTGGGCATCTCCCAGATGTCAGCGACCAGGTCCCGGACCGCCCTGGCCGCGGCCACCAGGTTTGCGCACTCGGTAACCATCAGTACTAGATCGCCGGAGCCGTGCTCGGTCTCCTCGGTCGCCCGGGAGTCAATCTCGATGGCCACAACCAACTCTAGCGAGCAGATGTCGCTCTCCCTGGGTGGAGCAGATGTCGCTCTCCCTGGGTGGGCGGTTACCTACGGCCACCCGATCACGCCCGGCAGGACAGACGATCACACCCGGCAGGACAGAGGAGCGAGCTCTCCTTGGGCTCCTCTCCTTGGGCTCAGGTAGCGGCCGCCTCCCGACCGCCGACCGTCGTCGAGCGCGCAGCTTCGTGGAGGCCGGCGGTCTGGAGGTAGCGTCTGATGGCGAGCGCCGCCGCCGCGCCCTCACCAGCCGCCGATGCCGCCTGTTTGGTCGACCCGGCCCGGACATCGCCAGCAGCGAAAACCCCTGGCACCGAAGTCTGGAGGCCCATGTCGGTGTGGACGAAGCCGAGCGGGTCGAGGGCAACGAGGTCGCGTACCAGGCCGCTGTTGGGGGTAAGCCCGATGAAGACGAACACGCCATCGGGGGTCAGCTCTCGCCGGTCCCCGGTCACCTCGTCCTGGACGACGACCGAGCGCAGGCGCGTGTCGCCTCGCATCTCGACGGGCACCGCACCGGTCATGACTTTGATCCGCGGGTGCTCAGCGACTTTTTCAACCACCACCTGGCTGGCAGTGAGCGCCCTGTCCCGGGTGAGAATGGTCACTTGCCGAGCGAAGCGGGTCAGGAAGATGCTCTCCTCGGCTGCGCTGTTGCCCCCCCCGATCACCAGTACATCGCGGTCCCGGTAGAAGGCCCCGTCGCAGGTGGCGCAAAAGTGCACCCCTGCGCCGATGAAGTCCTCTTCGCCCGGGATGCCGAGGCGACGGTAAGTCGAGCCCAGGGCGAGAAGGACGGCGCCGGCCCGGTAGTCACCACCGTCACCGGTCGTGATGCAGTGGTAGCGACCTTCGGCTCGCAGGCTTTGTACCTCCTGGGCGGAGAGGATCTCCACCCCGAAACGTTCGGCCTGGGCACGCAGGCGTTCCGCAAAGGACGCTCCCGTGATGCCCTCGGGGAAGCCCGGGAAGTTGTCGAGTTTCTCCGTTATACCGGCCTGGCCGCCCACGCCGGCCCGCTCCACCACCAGGGTGTCGATCCCCTCTCGGGCCGCGTACAGGGCAGCGGTGAGGCCGGCGGGCCCGGAGCCGACCACGATGAGGTCGTAGTAGTGACGGGCCGCAACGGTCGTGATGCCGAGAGCGGCTGCAAGCTCGGCGTTGGAGGGCTCGACCAGGACAGTGCCGTCTTCGAAGCGGATCACCGGGATGATCTGGCGCCCGCCGTTGACGTGTTCGACGTACGCCATGCCCTCGGGGTCGGCGTCTACGTCCACGAACTCGTATTGGGCACGTTGGTCCCCGAAGAACTGCTTGGCGCGCTTGCAGTCTGAGCACCACAGGGTACCGAAGACGGTGATCCCGGATTGCGCCATATCGCCTCCTGCCGATGGGTGGTGCGGACGTCGCCTTGCAGGCTATCCGCACGAGGCGCAACAAATGCCACCGGGGCTCTTCGCACGGGGCTCTTCGCACGGGAAATGGAGCGTGCCCCATTGGTCCTGGCCGGCTCGGCGCCTAGCATCGCTGGGCGGGCCCCACGGGCCCGACAAAGGAGCCATCATGTGTTCTGACCACGGTGCCCATTCACCTGTCGGTGCCCGGGCCCCGGTGGTCCGGGAGGCTCCCTATGCCGGGGAGGTCATCCCACTCGAACCCGTCGAATCGCTGTCGGTCACTACCGTGTGCGACAACACCACCGACATCCTCCTCACCGACCAGGGGTCCGCGCACCGCTTTCCCGGTCGCGGCGCCAAGGTCCTCACCGTTGCTGCTCCCACCCTTGAAGAGGGCCAGGTGATCGACGGTCCAGTCGCCGAGCACGGTTTCTCTGTCCACGTCGCCGTGACCAAGCGCGGTGTCGTGCACCGCTTTCTTTTCGACGCCGGCGTCAGCCCCAACGGTTGCCGGGACAACCTGGCCCGCCTCGGCCTGGCGCCGACCGACCTGGAAGCCATTGTGTTGAGCCATGGCCACTTCGACCACACGACCGGGCTTGCCGGGCTCGTCCAGGCCCTTGGGCGCGCCGGCCTACCGGTGGTACTGCACCCCGAGTTCTGGGCCCGCCGGCGCATCGCCGTACCTGGCGCTGAGCCCTCGGAGCTGCCGACCACGAGCCGGAGCGCCTTGTCCGACGCCGGGTTCGAGATCATCGAGAGCCGCCATCCCTCGTTCCTTTTGGACGGCTCGGTACTGGTGACCGGCGAGGTGGACAGGACCTCAGGCTTCGAAACGGGCTTTGCGGTCCACCAGGCCTACCGGGGCGCTTCTTGGGAACCTGACCCCTTGATCCTGGACGACCAGGCCGTCGTGGTCAACGTCTCGGGCAAGGGGCTTGTGGTCATCACGGGGTGTGGGCACTCGGGCATCGTGAACATCTGCCGCTACGCACGCCGGCTCACGGGCATAGACCGCATTCACGCCGTATTAGGCGGCTTCCACCTGAGCGGGCCGCTCTTCGAGCCGATCATCGGTGCCACCTGTGACGCCCTGGCGGAGCTGGCACCGGAGGTTGTCGTGCCCGCTCACTGCACGGGGTGGAAGGCGACCCACGCGCTGGCGGCGCGCTTCCCCGACAACTTCATCCAGAACTCGGTGGGCACCAGGTTCGACCTCGTGTCGTCGGGGGCGCCAGGCGGGCCCCAACGTCGTGGGCGAAGATGACAGTGGCTGGTGGACGGTCACCCAATCGGTGCCCAGAAAGCGACCAGTCGCACAGCTTCGGTTCCTGCTGGGGGAACACAGAACGGCGGATGCCAGCGACTGCCAAAGCGGGCCAGATCCGGCAGGGCGTGGTAAAGGACCCCTCCATGCACCCGTGAGTCATGACGCAGGGCCCTGTCTCGCTCGGCCAGCTCCCCGTCCAGACGATGCCCCAGCGACGATTGCCCACGCGCGAAGCTCGGTTCCTCAACGGAACGGCACTCCTGGGGAAGGAAGATCATGGAAATCGGGCTCACCCACCTGCTCGACAGCGGATCGCTTGCCCACCTTGAGGACAGCCGTGCCTTCAACGCCGTCATGCAGGCGGCGGCGGGCGACGCGGCCCCGGCCGACCCGGCCACTCCCGGGGGCCTACGCGCCGCGCGGAGCCAGTTGAGCACCAGGCCTCCCAGCCCAAGGGCCGTCGAGAGCATCGCCGACTTCGGTGGACGTGAAGTCCCCGTGAGGATCATCACGCCTGAGCAGGGTCACGCCCGTGCCGCCTACCTGCAGATCCACGGCGGAGGCTTCTACATGGGCTCGGCCGCTCGAAGCGACACGCGCAACGCCGCCCTGGCCGATGCCGTGGGGGTCGCAGTGGTGAGCGTCGACTACCGCCTCGCCCCCGAGCACCGCTGGCCAGCAGCTCCTGATGACTGCGAGACGGCTGCCCTCTGGCTGATCGAGGAAGCCGAAGGGATGTTCGGGAGCTCTCGGCTCATGATCGGCGGGGCATCGGCAGGAGCCAACCTGGCCGCAGCGACGCTGCTTCGGCTGAGGGACCAGGGCCAGGTCCAGCCTTTCATCGGCGCCGTCCTCCAGTTCGGCGCCTTCGACCTCAGTGGCCAATCGCCGAGCGGGCGGATCTACGCCGACGAGTGGTTCATCCAGGCTTACGCCGGGCACGTCGCCGATCGCACCAACCCGGACATCTCCCCCCTCTACGGCGACCTCCATGGCCTCCCGCCAGCCCTACTGGTGGTGGGCACCCTGGACATCCTGCTCGAAGACAGCCTCGCCATGGCCGCTCGCCTCTCAGCCGCGGGCAACGAAGTCGACCTCCGGGTGTACCCCGAGTCCCCCCACGCGTTCACCTCCTTGCCGACCGGGATGGCGACCGCCGCGATCAATGGGATCGAGGCATGGCTCGCTGGCCGCCTGGACGAGCAGTAGTCGGCCGACGCTCCCGTCTCGTCCGGTGAGCGGGAGCGCCGAACGTTCGACCCTGCACACCACTGTGACGTGGGCGCCGAGCACGAGTTCGACGATAGGTGCTGGTCAGAGCCAGCTCTGGCGAGCGCAGAACGTGAATCCCGATTGCCTGCCACAACGCTACCCCCCGGTCTCTTGCTCCCAAGAACGGCCGGGCCACAGGCTGGTAGTTCGCGGCAACCATGGCCTTGGCGTGCTCTTTTTCTGACCGTTGGCGACGCCTAGTGACCCCCATTTTCCATTGCTTCGCGCACGGAACGCGCGCGACGGCAATCAGCGCAACCCTTCGGCTGTCAGTCCTGCAGCCCCGCCTCCGTGAGCTCCCGGCTGAGGTTTCGACCGTCCAGGTCGGGCAGCCGCAGCCGAGGAAGTCGTTGTCGCCCGTGAGGATGCCCACATCGAGGGCGAGCGCGAGTGCCACCGGCGCCTAGTCCTTGGGGCCCGATGACAAGAGAGCTTGCTCGGCGCCGGGACCTGTGACATGGGCCCGAGGTTGAGACGACAGACTTGGCAACCATGGGCACCCTGCGCTGAACAACATCCCGAATGGCGAGTGCTGGCATGGGGCCCCGGGACCGCAGCTCCCGCGTGCGCTCTCGAGTCGAGCCTCGTGCCCCAGGACCAGTGCAAGGCGCCCGAAGGAACGAGCAGAGCCTCCGAGAGCAATGACGCTTAGCACGGCGGTGCGCGGCGACCGCCTTCCCGCTGGCCGATGTTACGGAGCAACGCTTAGCCGGGACCAGAGACCCTACTCCACAGGTCAAACGGCTCTAACGGGGCATGGAGCGAGCCTGTAGCCCTCGACCCCATGTTGACTATTACACGTGCTGGTCGGTTGAGGAGGCCGATGATGGCATCCTCGGTAATATTGGCATCGCTTTGCGCGCCTTCGGCTCTGACCGCCTCGCCGTCGGCCGCCGCGGCCAATCTCAACATAGCCACGGGCAGTATCGTCTGCCGCGAGTTGACGGGGGCGATCACCTTCACACCGCCGATGCGCCAGGTCATGGACCAGATGATCACAACTGTCATCTCGTTCCACGCCACCGCCTGTACTACCAAGAACTCGAATGTTGCCCACGTGAGCAGCGGCAACTTCACTTACACAGCGAGAGGCCGGATCAACGGTTGCCAAAATCTGAGTGGGAAAGGTGTCCTCAGAGGCACCGAGACATGGCTTCCCAGTTCGATAGCCCCCTCTACCGTAGTATTGCAGGGGCTCGCCAGGAGGGCGAACGGTGGTACCCGCGGGCTGGTGTACGCCAACACGCCGGGGCGCCAACAAGTGATTGTGGCACCCGCCGGCCGCGCTGTATCAGTAACGGGGTCCTTCCCTGGAAAGGCGAGCTATGTTTCGCAAGAGAACCTTAAGGGGAGCATCGTGGCATACACGAACCTGACCACGGGGCAGCCGCACGCCGAATGCAAATCACCGGCTGGCCTGTCAGTGATGAAAATCGTCAGTGGGGTCGAGACGCTTCCCTAGGTTGCGCGACCAAGGGCTCGGAGCCAGCGCGCCCGTCCTTCCCCGCGCGATTGCCGGTGGCCGTTGGCCATCAGGAACGTGCTCGGCGGGGCGACCGCTCTCGGCGTGGCGCACGAACCCGCGCGGGATGGCTGGGTGAAGCCCCTGGCTTAGGACTTCGCTCAAGGTTCATATCCACTAACGCCGCGCATTCGCAAATAGATAGTCGCCCAGTGCCAGAACTGGTTGTTATGCTGCGGCGGTCGAACTTCCGCCCCAGTCGAAGTGGCAGTGCGTACTCAGCGATCTGTGCTGGTCAGAGGATGTTTGTGGTGGTCCAGAACCCGCGCAGATATTACTGGGAGCTGCTCGCCAAATCAGGCCCAGATGGCAGAATGAATAACGCTCGAGGCTAGCCGTAATAACCCGGTTGCCGAAAGACGAGCCTGTCAAACTGCCCGGGCCACTATGGCAAGGCGCCGACCGCAGCCACGGAAGGCAGAGGGCGGCGGTCCGCGGTTTGACGGGCGGACAAGCGCCATGAGGCACTCTCGTACTGCTCCCTCACAGGGCAGCCTGAGAGCTCCTGCCGTTGCCGGGAGTCTCAAGACCGGCCGCGGGCGGCGATGCGACCGCCAGGTGGAGGCCGTTGCCCGATCGGGAGGCTTCAAGTTCTTTCTGGTGCTCTTGCTGCTGCCGCGTCCGTTCAGAGGTCGATGCCGTACCCAATGCCATGGCCGAGGTCGTAGCCGCTGTGAAAGTGCTGTGCCTGCTCGCGCTCGCGGACGGGTTCCCACAGGCGCTGGCGTTCACCATGGCCCGTGCTGCTCAGGAACAGCTCCAGCGAGCACCTCGACCACGGCCGCGGTGGCGGCGCGCTGTTCTTCGACAGGTTCCTTCGAGGCACCCTTGATCCCGACCGGGCTGCGGGCGATGTAGCCGACATGGGTTCGGGGTGCCCGGGCGGGGACGGCGTTCATCGTGGGAAGAGCTCTTGGATAGGAAGCAGCTGGGCGAGGGCCGCTTGGTCGGCACCGATCAGCGCCGAGGCCTTCCGGTACTGTCCGGCCAGCCAGTCGTTGGTGAGGTGCAGGTAGACCCGGGTGGGCTCGATCGAGCGGTGACCGGCCTGGGCCTGCACGGCTTCTAGGGCCATGCCCGCTCCCCTCAGCCGGGTGAGGCACGTACGGCGCAGCTCGTGGCAGGTGGCGTGCTCCAGGCCGGCGCGCACGCGAGCTGCCGAGAGGACTTCGCCCACGCCTTCGGCTGACAGCGGCTCGCCCCGGCGCGGCCCTTTCAATACAACGAGAACCCTGTCGGTGCTCAGGTCTTTGGGCCGCTCGTCATGGAGGTAGTCACCAAGCGAGGTAAGAAAGCGCCCGGAGACCGGGACAACTCTTTGGTGGCCCCCCTTGCCTTCGGCGACGAAAGTCCGCCGCTCCCCGGCCCAGGTGTCGCCCAGGCGCAAGCCGGGCACCTCGCAGCGGCGCAAGCCGACCAGCACCATGGCCGTCACCATGGCCCGGTCCCTGTGGGTGCGCAGCGCCGGGAGGAGCCGGCCCACCTCCGCCGGCGCCAGGACCTTCGGCAATGTCCGTGGCACTTTGACAAGCGGCACGCTGCGCGACTTCTTGGCCCCGCCCTCCCGTCGGGTCGCCAGGCCTCGGGGCACTGGGTTGGCCACCAGCCCCGTGCCGCCCCGGGCCACCAAGTAGGACTAAAGGCCCGAAATAGACGACAGGCGCCGGGCAATTGTCCTCGCAGCCAAACCCGATTCGCGGCCGGAAAGCCGGATAACGGGACGGTCGCCACGCTGGTGCGCCAGGAACTCGAACACGTCCGCAGCGCTCACCTCGACGGGGCCCTTTGGGACCACGGCAAAGAACGCTTTCAGGTCGAAGGCGACCGCGCGCAGCGTGTTGGGGCGGGACCTGCCGCCGACGAGCTCCAGGTAGCAGTCTATGAGGGGATTGCCGAGGGAGTACCGCGCAGCGCCAGGTGCCGGAACCGTCCGCACCAGCGAAGAGCCGCCGGTCACAGGACAAGCCTCCCCGCACGGATGGAAGACACGCGGATGCCACAAGGTTCACCCGTGCATTAAGCGATATCGCGTGCCTAGACCAGCGAAGCGCAGGCGGGCGTAACAGCCCACGAACGGATGTTATGGCACTCGGTCAGAGCCTGGGGAGGATGGCCCTGGCGAGCCGCTCCTCATCCGTCAGCACCAGCTGAAGGTACTTCTTGAGACCCGGGACGATTGGTGGGCTGACGGCGTCGCGCAGGTAATAATCGCCCTTGAGCACGCTCAAAGACGCGTAACCATCGAAGAAGGCCTGGTCACCGACGCCTTTGACCGGCTGAGCCTTGACCTTGGACTCATAGTCCTTGTACCACTTCAGGGCATTGGGTCCCTTCACCACGACGACTCGTACGGAGTCGCCTACGGGCTCGTCCGGGTCTCTCAGTGTGGGCGGCACCGAGGGGCTGTAGAACACACAGGCCAGGCCGCCCTCGACCGTGGCGTGGCCGAGGACGCCGACCGTGACCTCCTGTCCGAGGGCACTGGCAGCCTCGGCCCTGGTGACCACGGAGCACGAGTTGAAGTTGCCGGAGGCTGTGGCCACCCCAGGACCTGCGGCTATGGCAAAAAGGGCGGCCGGGATGCTGGCGACCAGCGATCTTGCGAGAGCTGAGCGGACGTTCACGGGATCTCCTTACCTAGAACGGCGAAAGGCTGTCTACGGACGAGCGCAGCCTGGTCCGGCCAGGCTACCCTTTGGGGCCTCATTTCAGTCGCCGATGACCGCCAAGCCGGGCACCCAAGGCGTCGGCCGACGACCTGGCTATGCGCCTCAACCTCGGGGAGCAGGCCGAGCCGAAACCTCTCATCCCGGCGGGATTATGGCGCACCTGGACGGTCCTGGGCTGGTCCGCCGAGCCGTCGTTAGGAGCGACCGGCCCGCCTTTCTCGGAGCCCTTCCTCCGGCCGCCGCGGCTGACGACCTCCACACCACCGCCGACAAACTGGCGTCATTATGGCGCAGGAGAAGCAATGAGCAGGGACCCTCAGGCGTAGCCCAGACGCTCCGCCAGCTCCAGCGCCTCTGCGAGCTTGCTCGCTGCCCTCTTATGTTCACCGCGGTCCCACCAGGCCACGCCGGACTCCACCAGCGCCTCGAGTTCGTCGGGGAAACGGAGCTGAGGAGGCATGAGCAACTGGCGGCTGGCGTCGACCGCCTCGGCGACCTGGCCCGCCGACAGGTGAATCGCTATAAGGGGCCAAAGGCAGAGCAGTTTGCATGGAAAAGACGCGGCAGTAGCCTCCCACAGCTCCAGCGCCTCGTTGGCGATCGCCACCACGTCAGCGGGACGCCCGTCCCTCCAGGCCACCCAGGCCATAGTCGCTCTTGCCAATGTCACGTGACGAGGGTCTTCGGGAGCCTGGGCCAAGGTGAGAACTTGTCCCGACAGGGACCGTACGGCCTCGACATCGTGGCGGCGTAGGGCGGCCAGGTTGAGATAACTCAAGGGGAACAGCGGGTCACCTATGCGCTCCCAGATGGCACGCGATGCTTCCAACTTCTCTTGGGCCTCGACTACGTCACCGTGCCATAGCAAAAGCAAGCCCAAGATCATCACAGCAGTGGCCAAGTCGTACTCGACGCCGCCCTCTTCTGCCGCTGACACTCCAGCCCGAGCGTTCTCGAGCATATCCTCGTCAATGCGGTGGCGGGCCTCCCAGGCCCGTTGTTGAGCGAGATGGAGGTAAAAGCCGGCTTTGCGGGTGGGCGATCCTCTCGCCTCCAGGAACGGGCGGGCCTTGGCGAGGACCTCGGCTCCCCGCTCCGGTTCGTTCCACCAGTAGTAAAGATTGGCCCGGCCGTCCACCTGGACCTCGAGCCACAGGTCGGACTGTTCCTCGTCGAGTTCCTCGCTACAGTTTCCGAGCAACTGCTCGGCAGCGTCAAAGGCGCTGATAGCAGCGTCATAACAAACGGTCGCCCTCGATCGTGTCGAGGCCCCCGTAGAGATCGAGTCTTCCACCTCGACACGTCCCAAGCGGGCCTGGAGGCGAGCAGCTTGCAAAGGTTGCTCGGGGCCGACAAGCTGCAAAGCCTCTCGGAGAACCACTCGCGCTTGGCCGTAGCGGCGGTGGCGCCAGAGTACCTCGGCCAACTTGGCCCGTAATTCCACGGCGGCTTGGGCCACGGTGCCAACGGTCCGACCTTCATCGATTATCGCCAGCGCTTCGCGGTAGGAGGCGACCGCCTCGTCGATGGCGAAAACAGAGGCGGCGCGATCACCGGCCACTTCTAGGTAGTGGACCGCCCGCTCAGTCTCCCCGGCGGCAGCGTAGTGGTGGCCGAGGACGGCGGCCACTTCGGGGAGGCGGTCGGCCGAGGCTGTCTCCAGGCCCCAGGCCGCCCTGGCATGGATCTGGTGGCGTTGGCTTCGGAGCATGCCGCCGTAGATGGCGTCTTGGATGAGGGCGTGGCGGAAGCGGTAAACGGGCTCGGGCAATTGGCGCACCTCGGCGAGCAAGCCGGTGGCACACAGCTCAGCCAGTGCGGTGCGCAGGTCGCCGTCAAACTCGGCCACCGCGGCGAGGGGGCTCAGGCCGAACTCCCGCCCGAGGACCGACGCAGAGGTGATGATCTCCCGGGGTTGCGGGCCGAGCCGGTCTACTCGGGAGCGGATGAGGCGTTCCAACACTTCTGGGATCTCGGTTCCCGGGGTGTCGCTGAGGCGCCAGCTGGTCCCGTCCCTTACCAGGGCGCCGGTCTCGACTAACGAGGAGAACCGTTCCTCCAAGAACAGCGGGTTGCCCTCGACGCGTGTGCACATGGCTTCAATGACAGCTTCGCCCGCGTCGGGCCCAACGAGGGACCGGGCCAAGGCCCGTTCGGCCTCTTCGGGCAAGGGGGAGAGCTCCACCCTGCGCAGCGGGCAGTACGCACCGGCCTCCAAAGCGCTCTCGAGGCCAGATACGCCTGGGTCGGGTTCGGGGCGCCGGGTGGCGAGGAGCAACAAGGGGCCATCACCCGCTAGCGCCGCCAGTTCCTCGGTGAGCCGCAGCGATATCGGGTCGGCCCAGTGCAGGTCCTCAAGGACCAGTACGGTCGGCCCTCTGTCCGTCAGCCGCGCTACCACGGCCCGGACAGCGGCGAACGTCGCTCGCTGGAGCCCTTCGGGGCTGAGCCGGGCCAGTCGGGCGTTCTCGGGGCCGGCGGGTAGGCCCATCATGTGGGCCAGCAAAGGAGCGTGGTCTATTTGGCCCCTGAATATGGCCTTCACAGCCCGTTCCATGGCGGGGCGGACCACCTCCTCGCCCTCCTCAGGGGCGACGCCCACCCAAGCCGACAGGAGCTGCTGGTAGAGACCATAAGGGGTGGATGACGCATACGAGGCAGCCCGGCCCTCCAGCCACAGCGGCAACCGGCCGGTGCTGGCGCCCACCCAGGCCATGAAGCGCTTACGGCCTTCCTGTACCAGGCGGGTCTTACCTAGGCCGGGCTCGCCCACCACGAAGACGACTGATCCTGTCCCCGATATGGCTCCTCGCAGGGCGTCTTCGAGCACAGCTACCTCGGTTTGGCGGCCCACTAAGGGGGCGTGGCCCGCCAGCCGGCGTTGGCCGCGGTAGCCGGGCTGCCGCGCCTTGGGCCGTTCCAGGTAGGAGGCGACAAGCGGCTTGGCCCCCGGAGTGGGGGCCACCTCTTCAGTTGGGCCCCATTCGAAGGCGGCCTCGGTGGCGGCACGAGTGACCGGGCCGACCAGGACCGAGCCCGCTTTGGCCGCCGACTGGAGGGCGGCGGCGGCCCCGACGACCTCTCCCAGCGCCCCGTACCCGGCGCCCAGAGAGCCGATCACCGCCGGCCCAGTCTCGATACCGGCACGGACCGACAGCGCCTCGGGGCCAGGGGGGTGGCCACCGGAGCCGATCACCGACAGTATGCGCCCCCCAGCCCGGACGGCCCGTTCGGGGTCGTCCTCATGGGCTTCCGGTGCGCCGAAAAGGGCGACGAGGCCGGCACCCGAGACGACGGTGACCGTCCCGCCGAGCCCCTCCACCTCGGCGATCAGCCCCGTCAACGCCCCGCCTACTACCTGGCGCAGGTCCTCTGGGTCCAGCCCGCGGCCCATGCCCGCCGGACCAGAGAGCTCGGCGAACAGCACGCTCACCAGCCTCCGCTCATCGGTGAGGGGGCGGCGAGGGGAGAGGGGGCCAGCGCCGGCGGGCGCGGACCTGGGGGCTGGCGGCATGGTGGCCCGCTCGGCCTCCTCCAGGGCCGGAGACGCCCGTAGCCCCAGGACCTCCAGCGCAGCGCGGCAGCGCTCGTAGGTCACCGACACCGCCTGGCGCTGGCCCTGGGCTGAGTAGACGCGCATCAATGAAGAAGCGGCCTCTTCGCATGCGGGGTCGTGCGCTAGGCAGTCCTCCCACGCTTCGATAACCGCTTCGGGCGCTGAGCGGCCCCGGCCCCGGGTACGGTCCCGAGCCAGTTCCAAGCGGGCTCTCTGACGGACCATTTCGAGGCCCTCCCGGGGCCGCAGCGCCCAGTCGGCATATGGTTCGTCTTCGAGCAAGACGCCTTTTTCGGCCAGGGCCGTGGAAAGCGCCACATCGCGAGGGCCTCCCGGCCCCATGGCCAATGCGGACCTGAGAGCCTCTTCATGGACCACTAAGTCAATCTCGAGGGCAGCCTCGGCCGAGAACCAGATGTGGGCCCGGTCAGCTCGCAGCCGTCCGGCCACCTCTTCGCCCAGCGCTGAAAGGGACTCCCGGGCCAGGGACAGCGCCCTGGACAAGGCGTTGGCGGAGGCGGTCGGCCCCAGGTCGGCAAAGAGCAGCTGCCGGGCCACCTCCCGACCGACTCGTAGCCTGGGGCTCACCATGACGAGCTCACACAGGCGTTTGGCTGGGGGGCGGTACCAGGGGCCGGCGCTGCGCTCGCCGAGCCTTATGGCGAACGGGCCGAGGAGGGTCACTCGCACGCACGGGTCGGTTGGCCCTTCGGTGCCACTAACCGCTCGGGCGGCCACCGCGCATTATCCCACACCGACAGGGCGCAGGCGGAGGGGAACTTCCATGGTCAGGCCCCTTCGCCCGGCCGTTCTAACAGCGTGCCCGGCCCAGGCGCAAAGGCCCCACAAGGCCGGCCTTGAATTGAACTGCCTCCGCCCCACTCCGCCGAGCCGGACCGAGACCGCACGCACGAGAAGCGCGCCCAGCCGGCCCCCTGAGTTGTCGCTCACCAGGGAACCGCAGGTCCAGAACCCACCAGGAGTACTCCGAGGGGGGCGGAAAGGTTTCGGAAATAGCTCCTCTTTACGTTTTACGACATGAACCATAGCCCCATGAAACCCCTTCTAGCCCTTGCCGTCTTAGGCGCCCTCGCCCACACGGGAGCTGGTGCAAACGATGTGCACGAGGGCAGTTCGGCTGCACAGATCTCTTTCGATGTCCCGAAAGATTGGGTCGTCCAAAACGAGCAGGAATTGTTCACATCGGGGTTCATCGTGCCGCCCGAGCCGTTGTTCGCCCTGGTAGCGTCACCGGCGCCGGCGCCCAGCTCGTTCGTGCTGGAGGCCTCAACTGCCCCCTGGCTGTTTGTAACCGTGGAGGACCCCACCTCCATGCTGCCGCCGTCGCAGACCTACGAGCTGGTGCCCCAATATTTGGTGCAGGCCGAGCCTGGCTATTCCGGCGCCAAAGTCAAGGCCCTGGTGGCGCACCATCCTGTCCAACAGGGCGGCCTGAGCGGCTCGGCGGCCGCGCTCATGGTCGTGTCCTCAAGCGCCAGCACCAGCTTTGATGAACTGGCCTACGAGAAGGGTAGCCAGCTCTGGCTTATCGTTGCCGGTTGCTCGGCTTCCTGCTATGACAACAACCGAACCACCATCACCCAGATCGTGAACGGCGTCCGAGTCGGCACGTCCGCCTGAGGAGGCCGTCAACGATCACCCCTCTCGAGCGGGAACGGTCCCGGACAACGTTCCTCTTTTCATTTCTCCTTCTACAGCCATGATCGGCTACTTTGCGAACGTCAGAACTCGATTTGAAAGGAGCGCTCGTCGGGTCAGTTGACAGGCACCCTATAACCGGCGAAGTGCCGCGTCCTAAACACCCATAACACGCGCTCAATAACTCGGGCCACGACGTCCAGTCCCCTGTCCTGCGGGTACGTTCCCCGCATTCGTGGCTCACTAGACGTACCCGCACTAAATCGGCGTTATGGCTGCTCAGAGGCTATGGTAAGCGGCCTATAACGCGAGCGCATAACGCCGACGGAGGGCCAAACGATTACGCGTTCGGCCGCTTTTCAGCCTGGGGGCTATTTTGCGAGTCAGTCAAGACGTCCCACGGCCCTAAGTTGTCAAGTCCTGAGTCAACAGAAGGCTTGTCAAGGGGCCGGCGCAAGCCGGAGGCCGGGCACGAGTGACCGGCCGGCCCTTGACGAGCCGTTGCCGGGGCTGTCGCCAGCCAAAATGGGGATAGCCGGCCGCCAAGCGGCCGGCTTGTTCGCCCCGCCTTTGGCACCCGGGCTTCAATGCGTCAAGCCGCCTCGGGGAGCGCCCTGGCCCGGTGGCCCCAGGCGATCGTCCCGTCGTAGGCGACGCGGTGGGCGAGGCAGCCGTGCAGTATGCCCACGAGGCGGTTCCGGAGGGCCGCAGTGCCTGGTTGTGGCTTGCGCCCCTGGCCTTTTGAGCGTCATAGGAGGCACGGGCACCGGGGGGGGGGGGGGGGGTCGTGAGCGCGGAGTAGGCCCACAGGTGGGCGGCATTGCCCAAGTGCAGGTTGCGGACGTGGCGGGCCGGGACGGTCGTCTTGGTCCCCGACGCCCGGGTTATGGGCGACGTGCCGGCGTAGTTCTTGCGGGGCTTGGGGCTGGCATAGCGGTCGGGGCCGTCCCGGGACTCGCTGGGCACCCGGGCGCCCAGGACCGTCCCCAACCCTGGCAAAGAGCGGGCGACCCAGGCGTCCGGGTGTGCCTCAAAACTCGGTGCCAGCTGTGCCTCCAGCCGGGCGACCTCGGCGGTCATGGTGCTGAGCACTGCCACCTGGGACCGAACGGCGGCCCCCATGGCCTCTGCCACCGCGCCGGGAGCGGCGAGCTGGCCGGCCCGCAGGGCGGACTGGACCTCGGCCACCGGGCGGTGGTTGTGGCGGTCGGTGCGCACCAGCTCGGCCAGCACCTTGGCATCACCGGGGTCGGGCTTGGCCCCCGAAGTGCCGTGGCGGCCCCTGCAACGCGACACCGACAACGGGTTGATGGCGTAGGCCTCGTAGCCCGCCGCCACCAGAGAGCCCACGAACAGGCCGCGATCGGTCCCTATGCCCACCACGACATCCCCGGGCTGCTCCACATGCGCTCCGACGAGGTCGTGGGAGCGCGCCACGCCCTCGACGCCCTCAACGACGCGCGCTTTGCCCAGGCAACGGCCGGCCTCGTCGGCCACGTAAAGGTCGTGATGGGCCTCGGCCCAGTCGACTCCTACAAAGATCACCAGCTCGCATCTCCGTTCAATCGGGACCGTCCAGCTCGAGCCTCGGCCTGCCAAGTGCCGAGCTAATGGATAAGTGCTCGGGGGCAGGTCATCCCACCAGTCATTCATGGCAGCCCGCCCACCGACAGGGGCACGGTCTTGACTATGGGCTCGGGCAGCGCCCTTTGCCCGATAGTGCTCACCTGCCGGCTGCTCGGCAACCAGCCTCGCAGGCTGAGCCGGCGCGGTGGTCGACCCCCATTGACTGCCCGAGCCACGACGGTGCCGGCCCCGCAGGGAGCGCCGGCCGAAGCCCGCAAGGTGAGCGGCTCCGACTCCGGAAGGCCTTGGTGAAGGGCTCACAGGTCGATCCCGTGCCCGAGGTCGGGTTGGAGGTCATGGCCCCGTTGGAATTGCCGGGCTTGCGCGCGCTCTCGGAGGAGCCGGGAGCGGCGCATGTTTTCCAGCTGCTGTGCCCGGTCGTAAGCGACAGCTGCTCCCCGCGCCGAGCGCGCTGCCTCGCCGACGGCGGTGCCTGCCCAGCGACCGGTCCCGTTGCCAGGTCGCGTGCGTCCTGGTCCACGCGCGTCAGCTGGTGCCGGTACCGGTCCAGCTCGGCCGACACGTCGCGGGGGAGGGAGCCAACGAGCCGGCTGCGCTCGACGTAGAGCTCGGCGAGCGACTTCACCGGCTCTCTGTCCAGTGCCCAGGTCTGGCGGCGCCGCTGCTCCCAGGCCCATGTCAGCCGCTCGGCCGCGTGCCTCGCGTCGTGGGCGACAACGTGGATGTGGCTTTCGTGGCGGGCGCGGCTCATGGCCACGTAGGCCAGCTCCCGGCCACCGCCGTCCTCAAGGGCGTGGGCGGTATCCACAGTGGCGCCCTGGGACCGATGCGCCGTGACCGCGTACGCGTGCCCGAGCTTGCCGGCGCCTATGTGCTCGGTGCCCATGTGCAGCTCCGCCCCTTCGGGGGTGTAACACCTTCGCGCACGCAGCGCGCACGGCGCTCCAAGCCTTACTAACCCTGCTCCGCCTTACCGCCCTTGAACTGCGCTTTCTTGGTCGGGGAGGGGGGACTTGAACCCCCGGCCTCCTGCTCCCAAAGCAGGTGCGCTACCAACTGCGCTACTCCCCGGCAGCCCTGGATGAGCAGCTGACCCCAAATGCTACCGCGCTCGCGGGACAGGGACTGAGGCGTCGTCCCTGGCAGGGGAGCTCTGCAGGCCGGCCTCTCGCGGCGGCCCGTCGGGGGCGCCCAGGCGTTTCCTCTCGCCACTGGGTGCGATTGTGCCCGAAACCTCCAGATGGGGTTCGCGAAAGGGCGCATTCGGAGGTCCCAAGCGCGTTTTCGGCGGCGTTGGTGACCAATGTGGTGTTGCTGAAAACGCGTTTGATGGTTTCAGGCGCGTTTGGAGGTCTCATGCTCGCGCAGGGCGTCGCTCGTGCCGCCAGAGGCAGGAGCCGGGCGAGCGGGGCTAGCGGGACGTTCCCATATTGCGGACCGTCGGTCCTCCCGGTTGGACCGTCCGCCCGAGCCCTCCGGCTCGCCCGCGACCTTGCTCAGCACCCGCCGGTCACCGCTCCAACCCCCCGGGCGAGGTAGGCTCCGCATCTCATATGAAAGCCCAAGTGGCTCCACTCGAGGGCAACACGGTCAAGCTCTCGGTCGAGGTGGAGGAATCAGAGGTCGACCAGGCCATCGACGAAACGTTCACCAGGTTGGCCAAAGAGCTGGCCGTCCCCGGGTTCCGGCGTGGGAAGGTACCCAGGCGCGTACTAGAAGCCAGGATCGGCCGGGCCGCGGCTCGCCAGGAGGCTCTGGACAAGAACATCGGCCCCTGGTACGACCGCGCGGTCCGCGACCAGAGCGTCGACGTCATCAACGAGCCTGAAATAAAGGTCACCGGCGGCGAGGACCACGGCCCCCTGACCTTCGATGCGGTCGTCGAGGTGAGGCCCAGGCTCCATCTGAAGGGTTATCAGGGGCTCAGGGTGACCTTGCCTTCTATGACGGCCGCTGAGGCAGAGGTCCAGGCCCAGATAGACCGGCTCAGGGGCAACTTCGCCGAGTTGGCCGAGGTCCAAAGGGAAGCCCGCGCCGGCGACAGCGTGGTCATAGACATGACCGCCACGAGTGGCGCCAAGGCGGTTGCGGGCATGAACTACACGGACTACTCGGTCGAATTGGGCGCCGGTAACGACCTGCCCGAGCTGGACGAGCACCTGCCCGGGGCCAAAGCCGGCGACACCGTAAAGTTCGAAGCCGACCTGGGCGGCAAGCCGGTACAGGTCGAAGTCGTGGTGAAGCAGGTCCAGGAGAAAGTCCTGCCCGAAGAGACGGACGCGTGGGCCTCGGAAGCTTCGGAGTTCTCCACCGTGGCCGATCTGCGCGCAGATATCCACAAGCGCCTGTCGGAGATGAAGAGGGTGCAGGCAGGCATGGCAATGCAAGACGGCACTATGGAGGCGTTGACCGCCCTGGTGGGCGAGGAGCCTCCGGCGGTGCTGGTGGACGGCGAGGTCCGTCGGATGGCTGAAGAGCTGGGTAACCGTCTCGACGCTCAGGGCGTGACCCTGCAGCGCTACCTCGACGCTATGGGCCGTAGCCTCGATGAGCTGATAGCCCAGCTCCGTGACCAGGCCATCCCCACCGTCAAGATCGACCTCGCCTTGCGAGGAATAGCTGACGACCTCGGTATCGAGCCCTCCGAGTCTGAAATGGACGATTTCATGGAGCGCATCGCCGCCCAGTCGCGGGTGAGCCCGGCCGAGTTCAAGGCACAGGTCGAGCGCACAGGTCGACGGGCCGCGGTACGCTCGGATCTGAGGAAGAGCAAGGCTTTCGACTGGGTAGCCGAGCATGCCGAGCTAGTTGACAAGGAGGGCAACCCGGTGGACCGGGCGCTGCTTAGAGGTCAAGGCCAAGCAACTGACGGGGGGGCCGTTAGCACGCCCAGCGTCAGTGCCGGCTCCGGCAAAGCCACGGGCCGGGTCAAGGCGGGGGGGAGCGAGTGAGAGTTGTGAGCCAGTACCACGTTCCCGGCATCTTCGAGCAGACCAACCGGGGGGAGCGCGGCTACGATCTCTTCTCGCGCATGCTCGAAGAGAACATCGTGTTCATGGGCACCCCCATTGACGACTACGTGGCTAACGCGATCTGCGCCCAACTGCTCTACCTCGAGTACAAGAACCCCGACAAGGACATCAGCGTCTACATCAACTCCCCCGGGGGGGACATCACGGCCCTGTTCGCCGTGTACGACACGATGAAGTTCGTGCGCAACGACATCTCGACCTTCTGCTACGGCCAAGCGGCCTCTGCCGCCGCGGTCATCCTGGCCGGTGGCACCAAGGGCAAGCGTTACGCGCTGCCCCACGCGCGGATCCTCCTGCACCAGCCCTACGGCGGCGCCGCCGGCCAGGCGGCCGACATAGAGATCCAGGCCAAGGAGATCATCCGGATGCGTGACCTGCTCAACGAGATGATTGCCCTCGACACGGGTCAGCAGCTGGATAAGGTGATGTCTGACACCGATCGGGACTTCATCATGAGCGCTTCAGAGGCTCAGGAGTACGGCATCATTGACGAAGTGATAACGACCCGTGAGCTGGCCGGCGTGCCCCAGGCTGCCGGCGTGGCCTGAGCAGAGGAGCAGCTGGCAGCTATGGCAAAGTTCGGTGAATCGAGCGAGCTTGTCAAGTGCTCCTTTTGCGGTAAGTCACAAAAGCAGGTGAAGAAGCTAATTGCCGGCCCTGGCGTCTACATCTGTGACGAGTGCATCGACCTCTGCAACGATATAATCGAAGAGGAGCTATCCGAGCCGACCGAGGTGCGGTTCGACGAGCTCCCCAAACCGGCAGAGATATTCAACTTCCTCAACGACTACGTTGTCGGGCAGGAACGGGCCAAGAAGATCCTCTCGGTAGCGGTCTACAACCACTACAAGAGGGTTCAGGCCGGCGGCTATAGCGACGGCGACGTGGAGTTGCAGAAGTCCAACATCCTGCTGCTGGGGCCTACTGGCTGTGGCAAGACGTTCCTGGCACAGACCCTGGCCAGGATGCTCAACGTCCCCTTCGCCATTGCCGACGCCACGGCGCTTACCGAGGCCGGTTATGTCGGGGAAGACGTCGAGAACATCCTGCTCAAGCTCATCCAGGCCGCCGACTACGATATCAAGAAAGCCGAAACGGGCATCATTTATATTGACGAGATCGACAAGATCGCCCGCAAGAGTGAGAACCCTTCGATCACCCGGGACGTCTCCGGAGAGGGTGTCCAGCAGGCGCTCCTCAAGATCCTGGAGGGCACGACCGCCTCGGTCCCGCCCCAGGGTGGTCGAAAGCACCCGCACCAAGAATTCATCCAGATAGACACGACCAACGTCTTGTTCATTTGCGGCGGCGCATTCGCCGGCCTGGACCGCATAGTGAACGGGCGCCTTGGCAAGCAAGGCATTGGTTTCCGGGCCGAGATCCGGCGCGCTCATGAGGCTGACGAAGACGAATTGCTCTCGCGCGTGCTGCCCGAGGACCTGTTGAAGTTTGGGCTCATCCCCGAGTTCGTCGGGCGCTTGCCCGTCATAGGGACCGTCTCCACGCTCGACAAGCTGGCCCTCATCCGCATCCTCACCGAACCTAAGAACGCGCTGCTCAAGCAGTACCGGAAGGTGTTCGAACTGGACAGCGTCGAGCTCGAGTTTAGCGTTGACGCGCTGGAGGCGGTAGCCGAACAGGCAATGCTGCGTGGCACAGGGGCACGGGGATTGCGGGCTATCCTCGAAGAAGTCCTCCTCGAGGTCATGTACGACCTGCCCAGCCGCTCCGACATCGGCAAATGCCTGATTGACCGCTCCGTTGTACTGGAGCGGGTAAACCCGACGCTGGTGCCCCGCACCGACGTGGTCCACAAAGAGCCCAGGACGCGCCGGGCCGCCAGCTAGGGGTGTTGCGCCGAGAGGCCGCCGCCCCTCGCCCCCGACCTCCGGGCCCTACGGCTCGGGAAGGACCGCTGCCGAAATGAACCTAGGGGAAGCCTTGGCGTGGCTCGATCGCCACCAGGACTTGGAGCGCATTATCGCAGATAAACGCCTGCGAGCACCCCAGCCGGAGCGGATGCGGAGGTTCGCGCACCTCATGGGCGATCCTCAAAATGCGCAGCCCGTCATCCACCTGACCGGCACAAATGGCAAAACGTCGACGGCCCGGGCACTAACCCAGTTGTTGATTTCCAAAGGGCTCACGGTCGGTACTTCCATTAGCCCCCATCTCGAAAAACTGAACGAGCGCATCATGGTGGACCTGAGGCCGGTCACCGACGAGGACCTGGCCGAGGTACTCTCCGACCTGGCAGCCTTCGAGGTGTTGATGGGCGAAGGGATGCGCCCCACCTGGTTCGAGCTGATCACCGCCGCTGCTTTCCGGTATTTCGCCGACCGGCCCGTGGACGTGTCCGTTCTCGAAGTGGGCATGGGTGGCCGCTGGGATGCCACCAATGTCGCTGACGGTTCCGTCTCGATAGTCACCAACGTGGCCCTCGACCACACCGAGCTCCTCGGGCCGAGCCGGGAGCACATAGCCAGGGAGAAAGCGGGCATCGTAAAGCCGGGGGCCACCCTGGTCCTGGGAGAGACGGACCCCCAACTGTACGGGGTCTTCGCCGGTGAGAGGCCCGCGGTGCTCTGGCTGGCAGGACGAGACTTCGCCGTCGAGTCCAACCTGATGGCGTTGGGCGGGCGGGTGCTCGACCTTCGGACCCCGGGCGGGCGGTACGAGGGCGTCTACCTACCTCTGCACGGGCGCCACCAGGCCGACAATTTCCTGGCTGCCCTGGTCGGTGCTGAGGCGTTCTTCGGCAAGCCCATCGAGCCCGGCATAGTGGCGGAGGCTGCAGCCCTGGTGAGCTCGCCGGGGCGCCTGGAGGTGGTCCACCAGCACCCTCTGGTGGTCCTGGACGGAGCCAAGAACGTCGCTGGCGCCCGGTCTTGCGCCACCGCCGTGACCGAGGAGTTCGGCGAGGACCGTCCCCGTACCATGGTGGTGGGGATGCTGCGGGGAAAAGACGCCGGCGAGATGCTCCAGGCCCTTGACGCGACAAGGGCCCGCCTGGTGGTCACTTGCCCGCCTCCATCACCGCGGGCGCAACCAGCCGAAGAGGTCGCCGAAGTGGCTCGCTCGCTCGGCTGCCGGGTCACGGCGGCGGCCTCAGTGGTCGAGGCGCTCGAGGTGGCGTTGGCCCATGCAGGCGAGGACGAGCTCGTCCTCGTTGCGGGCTCGCTCTACACCGTTGGCGCGGCCCGGGTTGCCGTCCGCGAGCAAGCCCGTCTGGAGAGCCGGCCCCGCCCTGGCTGAGCCGGTCGTGGCCCGGCCCGCCCGTCCGGTCGCGTGCCGGTCGTGGCCCGGCCCGCCCGTCCGGTCGTGCTGATGGTGCCCCCAGTCAGCCGCTCTGGCCGTGCGTCGATGGGGCTCGATCCGCGTGGTTCGCAGCGGGCCCGCTATCCTCGCTCGCAACATGCGTCCATGACGCCTGGTGACGACCGCTGACGTTCCACCTGTTCAGGTCCTGCGAAGCGTACACTTGTTCCCTTGGGCCATGACCCCCGATGACGGTCGCTGACGCCCGTTCCGGTTGCACGAATGGTTGCAAAGAAGACCCAAGCGGGGTTACGCCTTCTTGCTCATCGCTGCCGTGACCGCGGTCTCGACGGCCCGCTGCGCTGATGCCAAGGACGGGTACTCCCGAGGACTCCCGGGCACCTCGCCGATGAACGCTTCCCCACGCCCGCCGAGATAGCGCGGCGTGTGCGTGACGATTCCCAAGTTCTTTGTAGTTCCGTCGTCGAGAACCCATACGGTCGCGGCGCCTTGCCTGTGCTTGAACGGCTCCCAGTTGAACGGCATCACTGCCCCTCCTTCTCGTCACCAGGCCCGGTGACGAATGGTTTGCAGGCAAGAGCGTCCAGCACGTCCGCTCCGAGCTCAGTAAGCATGCAGTCGTCGGGTTCGAAGTCCCATGTCGGCGCCGTCTCCGCCCATAGCAGGCCCCTCGCCACCAGCTGGCCAATGATGCCTCGGACCGTGCCTGCGTCGATCTGCGCCTCGTCGGCAACCTTGTCCACTGTTACCGGAAACAGCCGGCTTCTTGTGGGTCGCTCGAGAGCTACCGGCTGCTCGCCGGCCTGGTCGTTCTTGACGGAATGCGCGTTTCGTGACGCCGCGCTCTGTCGCCTCACCATTCGTAGCCGCGCCCTTTCCTCTTCGGTGGTCCCGCCCCGACGCCTGCGAGGCGCTGGTCGGCGAGCGCGACCGCCAGGCACTCCCGGCGCACCGCACAGTGGCCGCAGACCGCCTTCGCTTCGACGAGGGTCCCAGGGTCGTCTGAGAAGAAGGGATCCCCCCGTCCCGGTGCCCCAACGGGCGTCCAGGGGAGCCCACGCGGCGCCTGTAGGTTCGGCAGACCAGCGATGGTGCGCTGCCGGCGCCTGCGCTCGTTGGCGTTGTGGCGTGTGCGCCAGCGGTGGAAGCGGCAGAGCTGGGCGAGCTCACGGGCGCGTTCCCGCCGACGAGCTGACGCTAAGAACATACATGCGGAGCTTCGGTGCCGGTCACATGCCGAACCCCTCAGTCGACTGCAGGAGGCGGCCCGGGCCGCCCGCTCCCGCCCTGGCCCGCTCCCGGTGCCGCTGGAGGGCGCCAAGGCAGCCCTGGCCTCGGTGGCCCGACGCTACCTGGAGCTCGGGGCCGAGGTCCCCCGCCTGGACGCCGCTCTCGAGGACCTGGTCCGCAAGGCAGCACCGCCGGAGTTCTTGGCCAAGCGGGGCGTGGGGACATGGCTAGCAGCCACGATGCTCGCGACGGTCGGCGACAACCGCGGCCGGCCCCGGGGCGAGGGAGGCTTCGGGGCCCTCTGCGGGGCGAGCCCGGTCGACGCCTCTTCGGGTAAGCAGGCCCGCCACCGCCTCAACCGTGGGGGAGATCGCCAAGCCAATTCGGCGCTGTGGAGGATCGTCCACACCCGTACCACCCACCACGATCCGCGAACTATGGCTTACATCGAACGGCGCACAAAGGAGGGCAAGACCGCCAAAGAGATCGTCCGTTGCTTGAAGCGCTACGTCGCCCGCTAGGTCTACAAAGCCCTCGTGGTGGGGGCGAACTCTGCCTCCGTCACCTCGGCTGACCTAAAGGAGTTGGCAGCATGACCTTTTCGCGCTTAGCCCTTGACATAGAAGCTTCCTGGCGGCCGAGCTCGACAAAGCTGTGGCTGAGTTCAAGGACCGGCCGTTAGACAACGGCCCCTACCGCTACTTGTGGGTAGACGCCTTGACCCAGCGAGTGCGCGAAGGAGGCCGGGTGGTCAACGTCTCGGCCGTCATCGCTACCGCAGCCAACTACGAGGGACGGCGCGAGATCGTGGGCTTCGACATTGTCACCACCGAAGACACCGCGGCCTGGTCAGAGTTCCTGCGCTCGTTGGTGGCCCGGGGCCTCAGCGGCGTCGAGCTGGTCATCTCGGACGCCCACGGCGGCATCAAAGCGGCCATCGCCTCAGTTCTCGCCGGCGCCATCTGGCAGAGGTGCCGCACGCACTTCATGGCCATTATCCGGCCCTCGGGTGTGGGGTCAAGTTATCAGGTATTGGCCGATCGAGAGCGGAGCACGCGCAAGTGCCCCTCAAGGCGAGTTGCCACCCGGCCATGGCGTGATTGTTCAGATGCCCAACCGCGTCCGGCAGCGTCGGCCTCGAGCCGGCGGACGTCTTGGAGCTGGCTTTCGATTACCGGAGCGAAATCTGGCGTAGTGACGAAGTTCTCGCACTGCTCACAGATATTGGCGTAGGCACATTCGCCGGCCACAAGCTCCCGGGAGCAATAGCCGTTGGCCAGGCGGGTCTTCAGCACCTCGGCCGCCAGCCACTCGACCGGGGCGGGCGCCTTGGCCGGGCGTGCAGGTGCAATGGCCAGAGGGCTGCGGGAGCGGACTTTGCCCATCGCCGTCTCGTAAGCCTCCCGGATGACCGGCGAGGCCAAGCGGGCATAGCGGAGCGTCATCTCCGGCGTGACGTGGCCCATGAGGGCCATCAGGGCTGGCAAGGACATCCCGGCGTTGATCATCGATGTCCCGAAGGTGTGCCGGATTTGGTGGACGGTGATGTGCAGCGGGGCCCCGTCGGGCTTCGTCAGCCCGGCTGCCCGTGCGGCCCGGTCCAGGCCCTTGGCCAGGCGCCACTTCGTCGGGCGGCGCCCTCTCTCCATAAAGACGAAGTCGGCCGGTCGCCCGTCGCGGGGATGGGGCAAGGAGCGCTGGTGGCCGCGGGACGCCACCCAAGCGTCAAAGACCTCCAAGGTGGGCGCGTCGAGGGGGACGGTCCGCTCGGTGCCGAGCTTGCCGAGCGGGACCCGCAGCCAGGTGCCGTGAGCGCCGAAGTCGACCAGGCAGTCGAGCTCGAGGTCCATCAGCTCGCCCACCCTCATCCCGGTGGCCCTCAGGACCATAAGGCCCGTGCGGGCGAACTTGTCGTCCAGGTGCTCGACGGCTGCCATCAGGGCCGTGTCCGTCGCGGGCGGCAGGGCCCGGGGGACGGCTTCGGGCATCCTCGGGACGTCGGAGATGAACAGCAGCCTTCGCTGCGGGCTGGACGGCCAGCCCCATTCGGCTATGTCCTCGAAGAAGGCCCGCAGGGCCACCACGTCGTGATAGAGCATGGTGGGACCGACCCGCCGGCCGCGCCCATTGGCGCCTCGCCACAGCCGGTGGGACGCCCAGGCCAGGAACGGGTCGATGTGCTGGGCTCGCTCCAGCTGGTCGAGCCGGGCGACTTCGGGGTGCTCGGCCGCCAGCCAATCGGTGAAGACCCGCACCGCCCTCACCCGGAAGGCCACGCTCGCCGGGCGAAGTGTGGTGCCGGCCGTCTCCGCGTAACGGACCACTTCCCTGCGTATGGCGGGCTGGAGGACCAAGCTCGCCAGCTCGGCCGGGGTGCGAGCCGGTTCGCCAGTGCGCCGGCGTGGTGGTTGGCGCAAACGGCCGAGCTGGTAACAAACCTGGGCGGTGGTGAAAAGACGGGTGTGGGCCCTGAAGCGGGCCGACTCGGACAGGTACGCGGAGCGCTCGATGGCGGCCCTGAAGGAGGCGAGGTCCTCGTCGGCCACCTCCGCCAGGGCCTTGCCCGTCCAGGCGCATACGACGGGCAGGTTGAAGTGCGTCACCTGGCGCGCCCAATTGGCGCTCCAACCAAGTTCACAGCACACAGCCTCGGCTTTTGCGATCTCACCGGGGTGCAGCCGTTCCCACACCACGGCCAGGTCGACCCCTCCGGGCTTGGCCAGCAACAGCTCGACATCGACGGCGAGCCGGCCACTGGCCGTCGCCCAGATGATAAATGGCCAGGCACTGTCGTTGTGCAGGTCCCTAACCCGGGCCGGCGTCGGCCGGGCGAGCCAGGCCTCCAGATCAGGATGGTGGGCCAGGAAACGCCGCGCCGACCGCAAACGGGCTAAGCGGCTCTCGCGCCCCACGGCCAAGCCAACGACGTGCTCGGTGTACGTAGCCAGGAGGTCCTCTATTGGCCCGGGCGCAGTGGTTGCCGAGATGCTCATCGGCCTGCCGCCCGGGCGCGGGCATACTCGGCTGCCAGGGTCTCCGAAGAGAGGTGGACATAGGCGGCCGTGGTCTCAGGGTGGGCGTGGCCCATCAGTTCCCGGAGCACCAATAGGTCGATCCCGGCGGCGGCGAGCTCGGTCCCATAGGTGTGGCGCAGCCGGTGGGGCCGCACTCGGGAGGCTCCCGAACTGGCACGATGGGCGCGGAAGATCTTGCGCAGGCCGGCTTCGGTCATGGGGCCGCCGCGGGTCGGGCCGCGCAGCACCACAAAGCACTCCGGCGTGGCGCAATGTGGTGGGCGCTCGGTGCGCAGGTAGGCGGCGAGCTCGCCGAAGAACGCCGGGTCGACTGGCACGGTCCGCTCCTTGCCGGCCTTGCCCCGCACCTTCACCTGGCGCAGGCCCATGTCCACGTTGGCCAGCAAGAGCCCTCTCACTTCGGCTGAGCGGAGCCCGCCGAGCACCATGGCCAGTGCAACAGCCCTGTCGCGGTGAGTGCCCAGATCTGCCACAAAGGCGGCGACGTCAACCATGTCGACGCTCTCGGGCAGGTGACGGTCTTGGCGGACAAGCTGGCCGCTACCTTGAGGGTGGCGCGGGCCGAGGTGACCGAGCAGGCCCCGGGGGTGCGCGCGCAGGCCCGTGGAGCGGCGTCGCCGGGGGACCGGGTTAGACGCCCGGGCCCCGATGATGACGACGTACTCGAACAGGCCCCTCACCGCGGCCACGCGACGGTTCATGGTCGCCGCGGACGCACCCCTCGGCCCGGCAAGCTGCACAACCTTGCCCGTGCGTTTGGGTTTCCTCGCTTGCCACTCCAGCCAGTCGAACAGGTCGGCCGGCACGACGTCGCCCACCCCGATGCCCTGCTCTTCGATGAACCGGCCGAAGTTCAACAGGTCGAAGGCATACGAACGCACCGTGCACGCCGAAAAGTTCCGCACCACCAGGTGGCCCAGGTAGGCATTGGCAAGCTCGCAGAAGGCGCCGTCCCCGCCCAGACGGTGGCCCCCTGCTGTCAATACGACTCGCAGGTCCATGGCCAGCTCCTCTCGTTGAGTGTCCCACCCGTCGACGCCAACTTGGTGGACCCAGCGGGTGGCCGGTCCGAGGGCCGGTTAACGGAGAACCTCGCTTCCCGGGTGCCCAAGGCCTCCTGGGCACTGGTCGCCACCCTGGTCCGCTCCATCTTCGACCAGCCCGACCGTGACGCCACCTGGGCACAGCTGGGCGAGGTGATCGACCGGCTCAGCGCGGCCGGCTTTGCCGACGCCGCTTTGTACGTGTTAGGCGCCGCCGACGACATATTGGCCTTCAGCGCTTTCCCTACCGAGCACTGGCCCAAGATCCGTTCCAATAACCCACAGGAGCGCTTGAACAAAGAAGTCCGCCGGCGCACCGATGTAGTCGGGATATTCCCCAACCGCCGGGCTGTTATCTGACTCGTCGGTGCCATCTTAGCCGAACAGACCGACGAGTGGGCCATCGCCAAGCGCTACATGAGTGTCGAGTCGCTCAAGACCTCAACACTGACGGCACCTTCGCCGGGTGACCCTCGGCCTGCCATCGACGCTGCCTTGGACGCCGCCGCTGGGTGACAACGCAGGGATAACCCATCAAAACGCAAAGCGACCGCCTGCCCGGACCGTCGCCAGCCATACGCGCACGCCCCCCCCCAATTCCGTTATCACACAGGTGGCTTTACACCGGAGCTTGTTACTGCTATAGTGAACGCAACGAGTTGAAATCAGGAACTGATCAACTCAGGTTGATGCGAGACCGTCGGGAACCGACAGCTCGTACACCACGCGTTGGGACTTGACCCCCGCAGGCCCGAGCCGGTCGCAGTGCTGGCTGTAGGGGTCCCTGACGGTGAGCACCTTCGACGGCTCAGAGCTACCCACCGATACTGGGCAACTACCTGGGGCAGTGCTCACGACGAGGCGAAGCTGTACGATCACCGCTCCTTGGGGTCCGTGGCTGTTCCCACAGGAGGTGGTGGCCAACGCTACGAGCGCCAGCAACACTGACGCGGTCTTCCGCCGGGACCTCGGCCCCTGCGCTGACGCGCCATGTGCCTGAGCGTACTCCGGGGAGAACGGCGCACGAACTCTCAGGCTCATGAGCCGATCCGTGAGCCGCGCGGGTAGGGCAGACTTGTCGTTGCATCCCTCGAGGATCTGGGTGGGCGTTCTGTGTCTGCTTGGGGCAGCAGTGGGTAAGCGCATCGCCGTCGTTTTGGCGCGTCGGTCGGTCGCCGGGAGGGCCCAGCAACTCGGCGCCACAACGGGGGATCCTGCGCTCGTTCCCACCTGTCCATGGTGGGGCTCTCATGGCTGGCTTCGTCAGCAGGTCCCGGCTGCCGCTGGCACAGCCGCTTTGTCGACGACCGGGCCCGCGGTCTCGCCGGCGGGAAGGTGCTGACCGGGGCTCAAGCCCGGCCGACCGAGCTCGAGATGGCAAGGGTTCCCCAGGGACCGACGGGCACCGGGGCACCGCTGAGCTGCTTTACTGAGCCGTGACCAACAAAAGCACTCCAAACCTGGTCGACAAGCAGCAGCGGACGAGGCCGACGATCGCAGCGTCCTGCGTGGTCCTCGCCGTCGTCGCCGGCCTTGTAAGCCCCTGCCGGCTGACGCTGGGCCCCTCGCTGACCACGGCAGCTACCAGCCAGCACTGGACGGCTTCCACCTTCGCTCTGCCGGCGGGCGCCGCGAGTAACCCCGAGACGGACCTGCAGGACGTCGTCTGCGCAGGCCCCTCGGTGTGCGTAGCCGTGGGCGGCTACATGGCGCGCGATGGGAGCGGCGCGCTCATCGCGTGGGACAACAGGGGGCGCTGGTCGGCATACGAGCCGTCGTTGCCCGTTGGTGCACGAACGCCCACTGGCGCGACGTTGTCGCATGTCGCGTGCGCAAGTCCTACCCGCTGTGCCGCAGTCGGTTCGTACGTCACCGCGGCAGGGCAGAGCGAGGCGTTCCTCACCAGCGGTAGCGGCAGTTCATGGGCCTCGGTGCCAGTACGGGCCCCATCAGGGGCCGGCACGAAGCTGGTCCCGACCGCCATCAGCGCCATAGCCTGCGCCCCCGGGGGCCCCTGTGTGGCGGCCGGTTCCTATGGCAGCCCTTCCCGGGCGATGCTGGTGACGGGCTACGGCCGGTCCTGGGCTGCGACGTCGCTCCCGGTGCCTGCCGGCGGTTCTGATGTCGACCTCGAAGCGGTCGCCTGCCCTTCCGTCGCGCGCTGCATCGTGCTCGGCGGTTACGGGACACCGCAGGGGGACAGCGATCTCCTCTCCGTCGTCGGCCATGACGGGTCCTGGGCCGCGACCACCCTGGCGCACCCTTCGGTCCCGGGGCTCGCCCGGACAGCGAAGCTTGCAGTCGGCTTCACCGCCCTGCAATGCCCTTCGGCCAGTTCGTGCGCCGCAGCCGCCTACTACGAGACGACCAACACCGCTCGTCACCTGGCCGGGGCATTCGTCTTCACGATGGAAGCCACGAGCTGGCGAGCCCAACTGGCCCCGCTGCCGGCCGGGGCCTCGGCCGCCGGCTACCCCTCGGTCAACATCCCTGCGCTCGCCTGCGCGCCCACGTGCGTGGCAGTCGTTTCGTACATGGGCAACCAGGACGGGCTGAACGACGTCGCGCTCAGCTACCTCCTCCAGGAACGGGCCGACGGCAGTTGGGCAGCCCATAACCTCCCTCCCCTGCCTGTCGCTGCCCACGCCGAAGGCCCCCTTGAGCTGGGCACAGTGTCCTGCAACCCGGCAGGCACCTGCCTTGCGGCAGGGACCTTTGACGGCGGGGCGCCTGGCACCGGATCAGCTCTGGTGATGGGCTCTGTGCGCCGGCCTGCCGAGCAATGGCAAGACTTGGTGGCGCCGTCACTGCCTTTGAACGGCGCGCAGCGCACCGAGGTCGACCTGACGGTAGTGACCTGTGCCGCGACGTCCTGCCTAGCCGTGGGCTCCTATGTCACGGGCCCTGGCAATGCCCAGGAACCCCTGGTGGACGCCCTCTCCTGAGCCGGGTACTCCCAGCACATGGTGTTGCGCTGGTGCGAGGCTCGAAAGGGACCGCGCCAGCGCAAAGGCCGAACAGGTCCTATTCTTGCCCGAGGCAAGTGGTCTGGCGTACGCCGTCCAGGTCAAGCTCCGTCGGGATGTCATGCGCGCGCCGTGCCGGCGGGACAGGGCACCTCAGGGCCGGCTCCCGCGTGGCCCACGGACGCCGTCGCCCTGTCGTAGCTGATCGGGACCGATCCCAGAAGTGGGAAGCCCGTCGCGGTCGGACCTATGATGGGCAATATGTTCCACCTGCATCTGCCGTCCGTTACCGCTCCCATAGTCTGCCTCAGGGTCTTCGCGGGTCACGGCTCGCTCGTGGCTTGGCGGCGGCGGGTGTGAGCACCACCTCGTTCAAGTCGCCAGGTAGTCTGACGACGCTGGAAGCCCTAGGCAGCCGCCGCCCGTCCATTGCCGACGTAGCCCGCCTGGCTGGCGTTTCGCGCCAAACGGTTTCGCGTGTCCTGAACGACAAACCTGACGTGAACGATGCCACCCGGGCCCGGGTCCGGGGCATCATCGACCAGCTGAGCTACCGGCCCAGTTCGGCTGCCAGGGCCTTGGCCACTGGGCGGTCGAAGACACTGGGGGTGCTCGCGCTCGACTTGGCGCTCTATGGGCCGACGTCGACGCTTTTCGCCATCCACCACGCAGCCCAAGAGCGCGGCTACTTCCCGTTCCCGGTCGTGCTGCACACGATCGACCGTCATTCAGTGTCGGAAGCAGTACGTCGCCTGGCCACCCAGTCTGTTGAAGGGCTGGTCATGAACATACCCTTCGACCTGTCCTACGACCCACTGGCTTCGCTCCCGAAGGACATGCAGGTGGTGGTCATAGGAGGTGGGCCAGGGACCGCCCACTCGGAACACGTTGTGGTCGTGGACTTCGACCAGGAGCTCGGCGGCCGCCTGGCGACCAAGCACTTGTTGGCTGCCGGCAACCCGACCGTCTTCCACGTTGCCGGTCCCAGCTATTCGGACGCGGCTCGCAGCCGTGTGTCAGGTTGGCGAGCTGCGCTGGGGGACGCAGGGGCAGAGGTCATGCCTCCCCTGAGCGGGGACTGGAGCGCTCTTTCGGGGTACGAAGCCGGTCAGGTCCTGGCCCGGATACCCGACATTCACGCTATCTTCGTCGCGAACGACCAGATGGCACTAGGAGTGCTGAGAGCGCTGCACGAACGAGGCCGGCGGGTGCCCGAGGACGTCGCGGTGGTGGGTTTCGACGACACTCCCGAGTCTGCGTGTTTCATACCGCCGCTGACAACCGTGCGCCAAGACTTTCACGAGCTGGGGCAGGTGGCAGTGCAGATCCTGGTAGACAAGCTCATGGCGGGCGTCGCTGGCCCGGACCGGGTTGTCATCCAGCCCCAGCTCATCTGCCGTCAGTCGAGCCTGCCGGCACAGTAGGCAGCCGCCACCCCTGTAAGCGCCCCGTACCCGGCGTGGGAGCACCGCTTCAGGACAGGTGCCGGGCACCGAGGGCCGTGAGCATCGTCATTGCCTTCGCGCTCGTCGTACATGCTTCCCCCCCCTTTTTTTGGCGCGTTGACAGCGCAGAGGCGGGGGTACTAGAGTGCACGAACCGTGAGCGCTCACGGTCCACCAACGATGGCCGTGCGCGGCCGAAGCACCGGTAACTATGTTCCCTGTTCAACAAGGTAAGAAGGTGATTGAACCACCCCTCTCGAGCAAAGGATCCGGTCCTATCGTGTGCCAGCGGCCTGGGCACGCTCCCAGTCGCTTGCCACAACGAGCTGGACCTCGGTGCGGGGGGGGGAACCACGGCTGCCAACAAGGAGGCAGAGATGAACAGAAAGCGAGCCCTATCCCTCTCCGCGACCGTCGCAGTCCTGCTCGGTGCGTTGGTGGTGCCCGCCGCGAACGCGGCGGCGCAGGCCAAGGTCACCATCACGTGGTGGAGCTGGACGGGCAACCCCAAGACCGTCATCACCAACTTCGAGAAGGCGTACCCGAACATCTCCGTCCCGATCCCGCCGAGCTACGGCTCGGGGTCCACGTTCTACGCCAAGCTCACGACCGCCCTTGCCGGTGGCACAGGCCCTTGTGTAACCCAGGTCGAGTACTCGGAGCTGCCCCAGTACATGGGGGCGCACGACCTCACCAACATCGCCCAGTACGTCTCCAGCTACCAGAAGGACTTCCCGGCCTGGGTCTGGGGGCAGGTCTCCCAGGGCAGTGCGGTGTACGCGATACCTGAGGACATCGGCCCGATGGGGCTCATGTACCAGCCGGCCGTTTTCAAGAAATACAACCTCCCCGTGCCGGCCACCTGGAGCCAGTTCGCCTCGGACGCAGCCGCCCTGCACAAGGCCGACCCCAGCATGTACCTCGAGCCTTTCGTGCTCAACGACCCCAGCATCCTCGAATCGTTGTGGTGGCAAGCGGGGGCGCGGCCTTTCGTGCTGGAACCCAACGGCACTTGGCAGATCACCGTTAACGGGCCAGTCGAACAGAAGGTCACCAACTTCTGGGCCAGCCTCGTCAAGTCGGGAAATGCCCCTGTAGACAACGACTTCACGACAGAATGGACCCACCACGTCGCCCAGGACAAATACGCCGCCATGGTTGGCGCCGCGTGGGGGCCGGCGTACGTGATCTCATCGAACCTGGCAAGCAACTCCACCCAGGAGTGGGCCGTGACCCAACTGCCGCAGTGGACCGCAGGCGCTCATGCAACGGCGAACTGGGGCGGCTCCACCAATGCCGTGACCAAAGACTGCCCGGCGGGGGACGTGAAGGGCGCAGCGCTGTTCGCCGCCTTCATCAACACCTCCAAGAGCGGCATCGCGATCGACGAGGAATCGGGTACGCAGGGTGGCCGGGGGCTCTTCCCGGCGGCGATCGCCCGGTCCAGCGTGCCGCAGTTCAACGTCCCGCAGCCGCACTTCACGGGCAATGTCAACGCCGCGTACAACACCTACGCCGGGCAAGTCGTGACCAACTGGGAGTGGAGCCCCTTCGACAACGAGTTCCGAAGCTTCATGGGCACAGAACTTGCGAGCGCCGTGGCAGGCAAACAAACCTGGGACCAGGCCCTGAGCTCAGTTGAGTCCCAGCTGGTCAGCTACGCCAAGTCGGCGGGCTACTCGGCAGAGAGCTGAACCGTAGCAGCGGGGGAAGGGTATCCCCCCAGCCCTTCCCCCGCCCTCCGGTCCCTAGGATGAGAGAGGAGACGAAGTGGCCGCACAGGGAGCAGGCGCCACCGCCTCGCTGCCTGTGGGGGTGATGGCGCCAAATGGGGGCACCACGCCCGGGCGACGGCGGTTACGAACCGAACAAGGCCGGTCCGGGCTGATGATGACCAGCCCGTTCCTGGCGCTGTTCGCGGTCTTCTTCGCCGGGCCGCTTGTTTACTCGATAGTGCTGTCTTTGCGGTCCCCCCTGACGGGCGCCTACACGGGCTTGTTCAACTACCGCACGGTCATGTCCAACGGCGAGTTCTGGAGCGGGGTCGTGCGGATGGGCTACTTCGGCGTGGTCCAGGTGACGGTCATGATCTGCCTCGCGATCGGCCTGGCCCTTTTGCTGGACAGCCCGTACTGCCGGGGGAAAAAGGTGTTCGCCCTCATCTACTTCCTCCCCTACGCAGTCCCCGGGGTGATAGCGGCCATCATGTGGGGCTTCCTCTTGGAGCCCGACCTCGACGGCGCGCTCGGGGTGCCGCACCAGCTCGGGCTCGCGAGCGGGCCGGTGCAGCCGCTTGACTACCGCCTGGCGCTCTACGCGATCATGCTGATCGTCACCTGGGAGTGGACCGGTTACAACATGACGATCCTGCTCACAAGCTTGACCAACGTGCCCCACCAGGTGATCGAGGCGGCCAAGGTGGACGGGGCCTCGGAGCTGTCGGTAGCGGCGAGGATCAAGCTGCCCATGGTGCGCCGCACGGTCATGTTCACGATCATGCTGTCCATCATCGGCACGCTCCAGCTTTTCAACGAGCCCGTGATCCTGAACGAGATCGCCACCATAGGCAGTGCCCTCACCCCCAACCAGATCATCTACAACACTGCGTTCGCCTTCGGCAACGAGGAGCTGGCGGCGGCCCAGTCGGTCGTCCTCGCCGGTGTCACGATCGTCGCCACCGTCGTCTTCTTCGGCATCGTACGCCGCAGGGCGGACCCCTTCGCGGCGACGAAGGTGGTGGCCAAGTGAGCGCCGGCGCCGCCCAGTTGTGCCCGCCCAAGCTCAGGCGCGGCGTTTTCTCTCGGCGAGCCAAGACCACAGCCACGACCGCGTTCTTGGCCCTTGCCGCCGCCTACGTGCTCGTACCGATCTACTGGCTCGTCGTCGCCTCCTCCAAGACCAACAGCCAGCTCTTCTCCACCCCGACCTTCCTGCCGCCGGCGCACCTGTCCTGGGTGTCCAACTTCAAGGACCTGTTCACGTACCAGAACGCCGACTTCGGTTGGTGGCTGCTCAATTCCTTCATCTACTCGTCAGTGACGGCGACCCTGGGGGCAGCGGTATCGACCCTGTGCGGCTATGGCCTCGCCAAGTACAGCTTCCGGGGCAGGAGGGTGGTCTTCGGCTTGGTGGTGGGATCGCTGATGGTGCCGGCGACGGCGCTCGTGGTCCCACTTTTCCTCCTTGAGCACTTCATGGGCCTCACCAACACCTACCAGGGGGTCGTTCTGCCCTTGATCGTCTACCCCTTCGGGGTCTACTTCATGTCGATCTTCGCCGCCGATGCCGTACCTGACAACCTTGTCGACTCGGCCCGCGTAGACGGCGCCGGGGAGCTGCGCACCCTCTGGCAGATCGGCAGGCCCCTCCTGATGCCGGGCATTGTGACGCTTTTGCTCCTGTCCTTCATCGGCACCTGGAACAACTACTTCCTACCGCTCGTGCTGCTCGGGACCGAGAGCCGCTTCCCGCTCACCGTCGGCCTGTCCGCTTGGTTGAGCAGCATCAGCTCGGTGGGCGCCCAGCCCATCTACCCCGAGATCATCCTGGGCTCGTTCGTCTCGGTCCTGCCGATGCTCGTCCTGTTCCCCTTCTTGCAGAAATATGTGGCAAGGGGCCTCTCCCTAGGAGCGATTACCGGTGAATAGACGCATACATTATGGCGGCGATTACAACCCCGAACAATGGCCTCGGGCCATATGGCGTGAAGACGTCCGTCTCATGAAAGAGGCAGGCGTGGACCTCGTCACCGTAGGGGTGTTCTCCTGGGCCGAGCTCGAGCCGACGGAGGGTACCTACGACTTCGGCTGGCTCCATGAAGTACTGGACCTCTTGGGAGAGGCCGGGATCGGCGTCGACCTGGCCACCCCCACCACCGCGCCGCCGCCGTGGTTGACCACCCGCTACCCCGACGTGCTGCCGGTGGACAGCAAGGGCACCCGCTACAGTCACGGGAGCCGGCAGCAGTTCTGCGTTTGCAGCCCCACTTACCGGATGTTCGCCAAGCAGATCGTTGCTCGGCTCGTCTCAGAGGTGGGCGCCCACCCGGCCGTCGAGATGTGGCATATCAACAACGAGTACGCCTGCCACGTGCCGTATTGTTACTGCGACCACCATGCAGCGGCCTTCCGCGCTTGGCTGGCCTCTCGGTACAGCAGTATCGAGGAGCTCAACGAGTCATGGGGCACCGTCTTTTGGAGCCAGAGGTACAGCGAGCTCGCAGAGGTACTGCCGCCCCGCCTGACGCCTTCGTTCCCCAACCCAGGCCAGGAGCTTGACTACTGTCAGTTCAGCAGTGACGCCTTCTTGGGCGAGCTGCTCGAAGAGCGACAGATCCTGAAGGTCAGCCGGCCTGATATCCCGGTGACCACCAATTTCGTCGGCTTTTACAAGCCCTTGGACCATTTCGCCTGGGCTAGTGCGCTCGACGTGGTGTCCACCGACAACTACGTCGACCCAGCCGACGCCGAGTGGGCGATGCAGAACGCGATGCACTACGACGTCGTCCGTTCGTTGAACAAAGCAGTGCCATGGATGGTGATGGAGCAGACGAGCTCCAGGGTCTATTGGCGGGAGCACAACGTGCCCAAGAGCCCCGGCCAGATGCGGGCGATGAGCTATCAGGCGGTGGCCCGGGGAGCGTCCGGGGTCCTCTTTTTCCAGTGGCGAGCCTCTCGAGTCGGCGCCGAAAGGTTCCACTCCGCCATGTTGCCGCACTCTGGAGAAGCCTCGCCCGTGTGGGCCGAGATAGTTGACCTCGGTCGCGAACTTTCCCAGCTGGAGCCGCTGGATCAAGCCAGGGTCGCGGTGCGGGTGGCGGTGGCGTTCTCGTGGCAAAACTGGTGGGCGCTCGAGGCCCCGGCCAAACCGGCGAACGACCTTGTCTTGTCCGAGCAACTGGCGTGGCTGTACCGGCCGCTTTTCCGCTCAGGCACGACTGTGGACTTCTGCCGACCGGACGAGCCGCTTGGCGGCTACGAGGTCGTGCTGGTACCCAGCCTGTACCTCGTGGCCGCCCAAGAGGGCGCCAACCTTGTGTCTTTCGTGCAACAAGGCGGCGACGCGGTGATCTCGTTCTGGTCGGGGATCGTGGACGAGCATGAAACCGTGTACGTCGGGCCCTATGGCGGGCCCCTTCGGCCGATCATGGGTTGCGACGTCTTGGAGGTGGCACCCCTACCGACTGAGGATGTGGTGGAGGTGGAATGGGAGGACGGGACGAAGACGACGGCGGGGTTTTGGGCTGACGTCGTCGCCGAGACCAGTGGCCACGTCCTTGCCCGCATCGCCAGTGGCCCGTGGGCGGGCAGCCCGGCGGTCATCGAGAACCGTGTTGGCGCTGGGCGCGCCTACTATCTCGCCACCAGGCTCGACCCGGCAGGCTTGGCAAGGGTATATTCCAGGCTCCCAGCCCTGGCGGGAGAACCCTCGCTAGAACGGGCAGGCGACGGTGTCGAACGCGTCGTTCGGACAGGGCCGGAGCACACCTATGAGTTCCTCATAAACCATTCGCCGGAAGACCGGGAACTGGACATCGGCCCCGGGGGGCTCGAACTTCTGGCAAGGGCCGAGCTCGGTGACCGGGTGAAGTTGCCTCCGACGGGTGTCGCGATCGTGCGCCGCCCAACGAGAGGCCCAGCTCACTGAGCCGCGCACGTCAAGGGGCAGCCGCAAGTAAGGAGACAGGTCCGGCACTGGGACGAGGCCCAACCCGTGAAGGCCCCTTGGGGCGCTGGAAGTCTCGGGCTGAGCCACAGGCCAGATAGTGTGAGAGCGAGCTCGAAGAACAAGCGGCTGCGGCCGTCCTCTCCGCGAAGGAGGACGCCCTCACCTGCATAGGCAACCGCCACCTCAAGCGATTCCTGGACCATGCGGCCGGGACCCCGGCCACGCTCGCGCTCGTCATGGCCGACATCGACCTCTTCAAGGAGATCAACGACACCTTTGGCCACGAACTGGGGGACATGGTGCTACGGGCCCTGGGCGAGTTGTTGGCCGCCGAGGCCCGCTCGGGCCAGGTCGTCCTGCGCTACGGGGGAGAGGAGGAGTTCGTTTTCGCCATGCCTGGTGCCGAACTGGCCGCGGCGGCGAGGTTCGCTGAAGGCAAGGGACCACCTCCGGGACGTTCTTGCTGGAACACAACGAGGGTCCTCGCCAGTGGCCGCACCTCGTGGTGGACCCTGTGGGCTACCCCAAACCCCACCACATCAGGGGACGCTTACAAGGTGACCCAAGCCTCAACCGCACAGCCCCGCCTGGGGCACTTGGTCCTAGTCCCGTCAGTCCCGGGCACGTCGTGGCCCAACAGCTCGTCGCCGCCCGCCCGGCGTCCGCCCGGGCTCACTCCACGCCGGTGGCCCAGATCTCGTCGGCCGCTCCGGAGACCGCCAAAAGCCCCTCACAGACATCCACGACATCGGGGTCGAAGCGGGTGCCCCGGTCCGCCTTGACCTCTTCCAGGGCACGGGCTAGCCCAAGGCCTGGCCGGTAGGGCCGGTGGCTGGTCATGGCCTCGACGACGTCGGCGACCATCAGGATGCGCGCTTCGGGCAGTATGGCGTCGTTCTCCAAGCCCCGAGGGTAACCCGAACCGTCCAGGCGCTCATGGTGCTGATAAACGATCTCTGCTATCGGCCACGGGAAGTCGATGGGCTTAAGGATCTCGTAGCCCGCTTGGACGTGAGTCTTGATGAGCTCGAACTCGATAGGTGTGAGCGCGCCGGGCTTTGTGAGGATCTCGGAGGGGACCAGCATCTTCCCCACGTCATGGCACACTGCCGCGAGGTAGAGCCCTCGCATACGGCCGTCGTCCATAGGCAGCTCCCGGGCGATCGCGAACGCCAACTGGGCAACTCGTCGCTGGTGGCCGGCAGTGTACGGGTCTCGTTCCACTGTGGCGGCCAGGGCCTGGATGGTCGCTTCCATGCTGGACTGTAACCGGCGCAGGCCGTCCTCCCGGTCGTAGCGAGCGCGCAGGGTCCCTACACCGTAGGCCAAGTCGTCCGCGAGCTCAGTGAACAACTTAACTTCGTCGTTGTCGAAGGCCTGTGGGTCTGCGGAATAGATAGAAAGCGTGCCCAGGCAGCCGTCTTGGTTCTTCAGTGGCAGCGCGAGCGCCGAGCGGCATCCGAGCGGGGTTCACGTAGGAGCGGCGCAGCTCGGTATCGTACCGGACTATGAAATCGGGCATGTTCTCCACTACGGCCCGGTACTGGCGCTCGCTCATTACCAAGGCCTGCTCGACCTTCTTGCGCTCGGTGATGTCGGCGAGCATCGCCAAAGTGCAGGTTGGCCCTCGGGGCCGGTCACCCGGGCTACCGAGACGAGCGCCCATAGCGGCTGGTGGTCCTTGCGCCGAAGCTGGAGCTCGTAAGCGTTCGGGCGGCCTTGCTGGGGTTCCTCCATCCACCCGAACTGAGCGGCGACATCGTCTGGGAACTGGAACTCGGTCAGGGGCCGGCCAATCATTTCCTCCGGCGAGTAGCCGAGCAGCTCCGTCGTGCGTGGGTTGACGAAACTGGTGAGGCCGTCGGGGCCCATCAACCAAAAGCCCTCCCGCGCTACGTCCACTATCAGCCGGTACAGGTCCGCTTGCGCCCGCCGCCCAGCTGTGACGTCATTGCCCTTGCCGGGATCGAGCACTCTCGGACCACAGCAATGTGCTCCCGCCATGGACCACTTAGCTCGGCCAGCACGGCTGCCGTTATAGTCATGTAGTGACTGCTCACGCGCGTACCGAGAGCATCAATGACCTCTCCGAACGCGCCCTGGCAGCCGCGTCAGCAGAGGACCGCGCCCGCTGCCTGCGGGATATTGAAGCGGCGCTCGAGGAGGCCTCTGGCCCCGTGGAACGGGGTCGGTTGCTCATCTGCCGGGCACAGATGCGCCACAACCAGTACGAGTACCGTCAGGTGCTCGATGACGCCCGGGCGGCGATGGCCCTGTTCGAGGAGGCCGGCGAAGCAGGCCTCGCTGTTGACGCCGCCAGCCGCGCTGCCGTGCTCGCTTCGCGGTTAGGTGAGCAGTCGCTGGCCGCCGACCTGGTCACCAAGACCGTGCTTGGCTTGGCCTCGGTCCATGACAACAGGCTGACCGCCGCGGTCGCCAACCGCCTGGGCGCCTTCTGTTGCTCGTTGCTCGACTACGACCGGGCCGTGGCGCAGTTCGAAATGGGGTTAACTGCCGCGGAGCACGCAGAGGACGGTTACCTCGTCTGCCTCGAGCTCTATAACATCGCCAATGCCTTGCTCCTGGCTGTGCGTGCCAATCGCGCCTCGGACCCGTCGGCGTCGCTGTGCACCCAGGACAGCAGCCGGCTCGAGCGGGCTGGGCAGGTGCTGGGGCGACTGCTGGCAGAGGTCACCCCAGAGCGGCAGCTGTCACTTGGCGCGCAGCTGCTGCGGGCGGAGCTGCTCGTGGACACGGGCCACCCGGGCGAAGCATTGGAGGCATTGGAGGTCATCACCAACGCTGCCGGTGGGGCAGGGCTCGCAAGCGACGCCCAGAGAGCTGCCTTCGCCGTTGTCGAGTCACACTGCCGGCGCGATCTCGGCCAGAGCGGGGACGCCGTCGCCGCCGCCGAGCGGGCAGTCCAGCTGGCCCGGGCCAGTGGGGACGACTACGAGCTTATGCTCACCCTGGAGGAGCGGCTGGCTGCCAAACGGGCCGCCGGCGACCTGGCAGGTGTTGCCGCTGACGCCCTGGAGGTGAAGCGGCTGATATGGGCCGTCCACCAACGTCAGACAGTTCAGACCGCAGAGCAGGTCTGGGAGCGCGCCGCCTTGGAACGGGAGCGCCGCCAGCTCAAAGAACAAGCGGCTGCCGCCGTCCTTTCGGCCGAGGAGGACGCCCTCACCTGCTTGGGCAACCGCCGCCGCCTCAAGCGCTTCTTGGACGACGCGGCCGAGACCCCGGCCACGCTCGCGCTCGTCATGGCCGACATCGACCTCTTCAAGCAGATCAACGACACCTTTGGCCACGAGCTCGGCGACATGGTGCTGCGGGCCCTGGGTGAGCTGTTGGCCGCCGAGGCCCGCTCGGGCCAAGTCGTCGCGCGCTACGGAGGGGAAGAGTTCGTTTTCGCCATGCCTGGTGCCGAACTGGCCGCGGCGGCGAGCTTCGCCGAACGCACCCGCTTGACGGTGGCCACGTACCCCTGGGCGGAGCTCGACGCGCGCCTGGCGGTGACCATCAGCCTGGGTGTCTCTTCAGGCCGGTCGGACGAGTGGCATTCGGTCCTTGCGGAGGCGGACAGCGCCCTGTACCTGGCCAAGCGTCGTGGCCGCAACCGTGTCGAGGTGGCCAGCCGTGCCTTGGAGCAGACAGCGGGTTGACATGGCCGGTCACGGCGCGGCGTCCCCGCCGACAAGCAACGCCGCACCCTGGGCACCGTCGGCGAGCAGACCATACCCGCCACCTTCGACTCGTTGATCCCTCGGACGAGCGCTTACGCTCACGTCGACCCGGGCGCGCCGAACAGCTCGCGTTGACCGCCCCCTCGCTGCGCTCAGAGGCTGAGCACGCGCCATAACCAGACGTTCGGGACGCTCAATCTTCTGTAGGACCAGGCGACTTGACAGATACAGATTCGGCAACTTGTTTAGATCCACCGTGGGAGCTTGAGGGTCTGGGGCCCTTGAGCGTTGGGCCTAGATGGTGTCGCTCGTGAATCGGCTGCCGTCGCCTCGTGCGCTCTGGCTCTTGAACGGCCTGCGACCGTCTGGGCCCACCCGGTGAGGAAGTGGCTCAAGAGAGGTTTGCTCCGCCGGAAGTTGCATTGCCCTTCCTCGCCCTTCAGCGGGCCCGTCATGAAGGAGGAGACATGGGCAGTAAGGAAGTACTGATCGCCGTCGACCCGCACAAGGGCCATAACACCTTGGTGGTGCTCGACCCGACGAGCCGTGAACCAGTCGATGAGGCCGAGTTCGCCAACACCCACACCGGCCACCGGGAGATGGTGCGCTTTGCTCGCCGTTGGGGCGAGCGGCGCTGGGCCGTCGAGGGCTGTCACGGGGCCGGTCGTTGCCTGGCCCAGCGCCTGGTGGCCAAGGGCGAAGTTGTACTGGGCGTGCCGGCCAAGCTGGCTGCCCGGGTGCGTGTGCTCTCCCAGGGCCATGGCCGCAAGACCGACCGCGACGACGCCGTGCCATAGGCCTGGCCGCGCTCAATGCTTCGGGTGCCCAGGCCGTGGCGGCCGACGGGGCCATGGTCGCCCTGCGGTTGTGGTGCGACCGCCGTGACGAGCTGGTGGCCTCGCGCACCCAGGCCGTCTGCCGCCTGCACCTCCTGTTGGCCGAGCTCGTCCCCGGAGGCTCGGGCCGGGAGCTGAGCGCTGCCAGGGCAGCCACGATGTTGGGCAAGGTGCGCCCCAAAGACGACGTGGCCCGGGAACGCAAAGCCCTGGCCCAACAGCACCTGGCCGACGTGCGGTCGCTCGACCGCCGGGTCAAGGCAGCCCGGGAACGCATCGCCGCCATGGTCGAGCCCACCGGGACGGGCCTGGTCGACCTGTACGGCGTAGGACCGCTGGTCGCCGGCCGGGTGCTGGCCGAGGTGGGCGACGTGAGCCGGTCCCCGACCAAGGACCACTTCGCTACTTACAACGGCACGGCCCCGCTCGATGTGCCATCGGGCGAACAGGTCCGCCACCGCCTCTCCCGGGTAGGCAACCGCCGGGTCAACCACGCCCTGCACATCATGGCCGTGACCCAGATCCGCAACCCCAACAGCGAGGGCCGGGCGTACTACGAACGCGAACGGACCGAGGGCAAGACCGGCAAGGAAGCACTGCGCTGCCTGAAGCGCCGGTTGTCGGACGTCATCTACCGCCAACTCGTGGCCGACTATTACGCCAAACTGGTGCCGTGCGCCTTCATCCTTGGCGCACTCGTGTGTGAGTTGAATAAGTATGTGTGCCCCGAGTTCCTGACGGCGTGACACTACCATTAGCCGCCTTGGCCACCTTGATGGCCCACGCCGACGCGAGCACGGGCGGCCCGGCCGACGCGGTCGTGGGTGGTGTGAGGGTCGTGGGCGATGCGATCGGCACGGTTGTGGTGGTGGCCGTCGAAGTGAGCGTCGTCGTGGTCGTGGTCGGGGTGACAGGACTGCCCGGGAGCGTGGCATCAGGCGGGCCGGCCGGGAGCCCCACTGGGGGCGCCGTACCGATGCGGTTGAAGTCGAAGGCGATCCGGCCGGTCGACAGGGCATCGGTGCCGCCGGGCTCGGCGGTCTGTACAGCTGTCATGTGCTCGGCGACAACGAAGCCATTGCTGAGGGTGACTCGTACCGAAAGCCTGATCGGCAGGGACCATCCCCCGAACGGCGAGTACTCGATCCCGGTCGCGGACAGGAACCGCTAGGGCGCCGCCTCGACGAACGAGCACTGCGAGCCCTGGCAGGTCACGGCGCTGACGTGCTCCAACACGGTGAGAGGGCCGAGGACGCCGGTGCTGACGGTGCCCGACCGGCAGGCGAGGCTGTTGCTGGTCACCCAGGACTGCGTGACCCCCTCGAACCAGCACTCGTCGCCTATCCGGGTGACAGTCGCCGTGGAGGCCGAGGAGCCGAACGCGGTACCGCTTTCGACGGCAATGACGCGGTCAGGCGCCTGGTACACCTCCCTGACTGCTGCCGACAACAAAGGTGGTGGGCCGCCCACTTCCACACTGACGCCGGCGGACAGTGACGATGGGGATCTACGCTCACTGCATCGACGGTGACGACCAGCGGGCGGCGCTGACCGGGGCCGCACTTCTCGGCGACTGAGGGCCGGGTTGCGGAATGGTTGCAAGCCGGGTTGTAGGCACCTCAACGCCATCGGCAGAAGGGCTGTCTACCAGGACCTTAGGGCTCAACATTTGGCCCTTGGGGCCTCGTGCCGCTATCCTCGCTCGCTTGTGGAAGCACTAGGTACGACATTGGTCATCTGCAAGCCTGACGCCGTCGAAAGGGGGCTTGTCGGCGAGATCCTGGCGCGTTTCGAGCGCCGGGGGCTCCGCCTACTGCGGGCCGAGCTCCGCACCCTCGACGGGGAGACCGCCGCCAAGCACTACGTCGAGCACGTCGGCAAACCTTTCTACGAAGGTCTCATCTCCCACATCACGCGTGGCCCGGTGGTCCTTGCCGTTGTCGGGGGCCCTGAGGGTACCTGGCAGGTCGTGCGCCAGATGATGGGTGCGACCGACCCGGCCCAGTCGGCTCCGGGGACGATCCGGGGGGACCTGGCCATTTCGATGACCGAAAACGTCATCCACGGTTCCGACAGCGCGGAGTCGGCCCGACGTGAGATCGCACTGTTCTTTCCCGACCTGGCCTGACAACGGGCTCAATACCCGACCTGGCCCGGTACCCGACCTCGCCCGACCCCTCGGTCTGGCTGAGTTGAAGTGGCAGCCCGGCGGGCCCAGGACGTTCGCCAGGCCTCACCCTCGCGCTTTGCCCAACCCTCCTGGGCTGGCATTAGCGCTGCTAGCGGATTAGCCTTTTGGGTGGAGCCGTGCCACGGCATACGAGGAGGCTTCCCTAAGCGTGCGCGACAGAGTGTTCTCATCTTTCAAACGAGGCCTCGCAGTAGACCTGGGTACCGCCAATACGCTTGTCTACCTCCAGGGCCGTGGCATAGTCCTCGACGAGCCGTCGGTGGTCGCGATCGACGTCCGGACCGGTCGCCCACTGGCGGTCGGCCTGGAGGCCAAGCGGATGATAGGCCGCACGCCGGCCCACATACAGGCTGTGCGCCCCCTCCGGGATGGCGTCATCGCCAACTTCGAGATCTGCGAGAAGATGTTGGCCTACTTCATCCGGCGCGTCCACCCCGGTCGGCTTTCCAAGCCTGACATGGTGATATGCGTCCCGTCCGGGGTGACCGGCGTCGAGAAGCGGGCCGTCATGGACGCGGCAGAAGCGGCTGGTGCCCGCCAGGCCTGGATCATCGAGGAGCCCATGGCCGCCGCCATCGGCGCCGGCCTCCCCGTGCACGAGCCCACCGGCAACATGGTGGTGGACATCGGCGGCGGGACCACGGAAGTCGCCGTGATCTCCATGGGCGGCATCGTGACCAGCCAGTCGGTGCGCATTGCCGGTGACGAGCTGGACGAGGCGATCATCGCCTACATCAAGAAGGAGTACAGCCTTGCCCTGGGCGAACGGACGGCCGAGGAGATCAAGATCGCTCTCGGTTCCGCGTGCCCCCTCCAGGACGAGGTCAGTGCCGAGATCCGCGGTCGCGACCTGATTACCGGGTTACCCAAGACCATTGTCACCACCACCGAGGAGATCCGTGAAGCGATCGCGGAGCCGGTGATGGCGGTCGTGGACGCGGTCAAGGCGACCCTGGACAAGACGCCCCCCGAGCTGGCGGCCGACATCATGGAGCAGGGCATCGTGCTCACCGGCGGCGGGGCACTACTCCATGGCCTTGACGCCCGCCTGGCCGCTGAGACAGGCATGCCGATTGTGATCGCCGACAACCCGCTCCAATCCGTCGCCTTCGGCGCCGGTCAGTGCCTCGAGCAGCTCGGCGTCCTTTCTGACGTGCTTATGACAAGTTCCCGCTAAGGCAGTTCGCAGCAGTGGCTGCTCCTCGGCGACCTCGGGGCTGGTTCCTTTTGTTCGTGCTCGTGCTGCTCGGCGTGACGCTGGTCACGCTGAGCGACACCAGTGGCAACGGGGGCGTTTTCGCCAAAGCCCGCTCGTACGCCAGAGAAATCGCCAACCCTTTCCAGTCCGGCGTCCATTCGCTCCTTGAGCCGGTGGGCAATTTCATATACGGCGCTCTCGACTACAAGTCGCTCGAACAGCAAAATGAGTTCCTGCGCCAACAATTGGCTGGCGACCAGGCTGCGTCAGTCCGGGCCGCGGCGGCAGAGGAGGAGGCGGACCAGGTGCTGGCCCAGGAGCACCTAGGTTACCTGGCGAGCATTCCCAGCGTGGCCGCTCAGGTCGTTGACCTGGGGAGCGCCAATTTCGAGCAGTCCATCGAGGTGGACCGCGGGTCGGACAGCGGGATTGCCGTCGGCCAACCGGTCATTTCTTCGGGTGGGCTCGTTGGCAGCATCTCGGCGGCTTCCGCCCACCTGGCCACGATCACCTTGCTTGACGATCCCTCTTTCACCGTCGGGGTGCGCGTGCTCCCCACCACTGGGCGGCGCGACAACGGCGCGCCCAACAACGGGGCGGCCGCCAGTGACGTCGTTGGCGCCGTGGTGGGCGAGGGCCAGGGCAACCAGCTCGAGGTTGCGGACATCAACGTGGGGGAGAGGGTGGAGAAGGGGGACGCCCTGGTGACCAGCGGCCTGGCCCCTGTCGAGCTTTTCCCGACCGGCCTGCCCGTTGGCAAGGTGGTGGCGGTGAGTTCCCCGGCTGGGGCGCTGCAGCTGACCATATCGGCCCAGCCCTTGGCCGATCTCGTCAACCTCCAGTTCGTCCGGGTGCTGTTGTGGTCCCCCCAGTCGGGCTGATGGGCGGTTCGTGGGCCAGGAACGCCCTCAAAGTCCTCGCCCTGCTGGTGGTCGGCATCCTTGCCCAGACCACCTTCGCCAACGATTTGAGGGTGCATAACGTCGCCCCCGACTTCATGATGCTGCTGGCGGTGTCCGCCGGCTTCACGGGGGGGCCGGACCAGGGTGCTGTAGTCGGCTTCACGGCCGGGCTGATGAGCGACCTGTTCCTGCAGAGCACGCCGTTCGGGCTCTCGGCGCTGGCCGGGTGCCTGGTCGGCTTCGGGGTCGGATGGGTGAGCGCCAGCTTGCTCCGGCCCCGACTGCTCTTTGCCCCCGCGGTGGCTGCAGTAGGCACCGCCGTCGGGGTCGTACTGTTCGTGGTGATCGGTTATGTGGTGGGCCAGGCCCAATTGGTCGCACCCGGGGAGGGTTGGTTGGCCGGCGTTGCCGTGATCGAGGCCTGCTATTCTGTCGTGCTTGCCCTGCCCGTGACTGCACTGATGGCCTGGGCACTCGGGGCCCCGAACCGTTCGCCGACCTCCATGGGCCAGGGGCCGCCTAGCGCAGTGGCGGATCTGGCCGGCCACCGGCACCAGCCGACGACCCGCAGCCGCCGCCGGCGGCGCGCTCGCGCCGGGGTACGGTGAGCTGATGCCTCCCACCGTCACGCCGGCCCCGGTGGGGCCAAGCTCGTTCCGTGTGCGGGCAATGGCCGTTCTGGTCGTCGTGGTCTGCCTGTTCGGGACCCTGCTGGGACGGTTGTGGTACTTGCAGGGAATCGAGCCGGCCACCCAGGACGTCCAGCCTCTGATCGACCAGGGTGTCAAGACGATATATGTGCCAGCCCCGCGCGGTGCCATATTCGACCGGGACGGCGTACTGCTGGCCGGAAACAGGATCGAGCAAGTCGTCACCGTAGGGCCCGGGGCCGAGACTGCCGATCCCGGCATAGTCAGCGAGCTTTCAGCCGTGCTCGGCGAACCGGCCGCAGACGTGAAGGCTTCTATCAGCAACCCCCAGTACAGCCCCTACCAGCCCGTACCGGTGGCCGAGGGGGTCAGCAATGTCGTCGTGCTGGCCATCGACGAGCACCCGTCTCTTTTCCCCGGAGTGCAGGTCCAGGCAGAGCCCGTGCGCTACTACCCCTACGCAACCACTACGGCCAACATCGTCGGCTACGTCAGCCAGATCACAGGGTCGGAGTACGCACAGGTCAAGGGGCAGGACTGTGCTCCCCACCTCCCCTGCTACCAGACAAATTCGCAGTTCGGCCAGGCGGGTGTCGAGGCGTCCATGGAGAAGTACCTGCGGGGGACGCCTGGCAAGGAAGTTGTCCAGGTTGATGCCCAGGGCCATGTCCTGCACCTCCAGAGCTACACGCCACCGGTCCCGGGCGACGATCTGGTCCTGTCCATTTCCCTGACGGACCAGCGGGCCGCCGTCCAGTCGCTCAACGACTGGGCGACAAGGGCCAGGCACATGACGGACATCGTCAGCGGGCAGTTCTTCCGGGCCCCGGGGGCGTCCATGGTCGTCGAGGATCCCCGCAACGGCCAGGTCCTCGCCTTGGCCACTTACCCCGATTACAACCCCTCGGATTTCATTGGCGGCATCAGCGAGGCTAGGTGGGCCTACTACAACAACCCGAAGAGCAATTACCCCCTCCTCGACCGGGCCATCTCGACCGGCTACGCCCCTGGGTCCACCTGGAAGCTGATTACGGCGACGGCTCAGCTCGACTATGCGTTGCGCAGTCCCTATGCCTATTACTACGACAGCGGGAGCTTCACGGCCGGCAACCAGGTCTTCGCGGACAACCTGGACAGCGGGCAGGGCAACGTTGACCTTCAGGGAGCAGTCGTCGTTTCGAGCGACGCCTATTTTTATAGTCTGGGTTACCAGTTCTGGCAGACGTGGGCCGATGAGAAGTCCCATCCCGAGTACCTTCAGGACGTCGCCTCGCAGTACGGCTTGGGCCACTACACCGGGATCGACCTGCCGGGCGACTACGCCGGCATAGTGCCCAGCCAGCAGGTCTTCACCAAGGAGCACGACGAGTACCCCAAGGCCTACCCCGATCCGTACTTCAATCCTGGCCAGGAGATCCAGGAAGCTATTGGCCAGGGCTCGGACGATGTCTCTCCTTTGCAGATGGCTGACGCGTACGGGGCTTTCGCCAACGGTGGGACGCTCTATGTGCCTCAGGCGGTCCTGGCGGTAGAGGCACCCGGCAGCGGGGACAAAATGAGCAACAGGATCTTAAAGAGGTTCATCCCCCAGGTCAAGGACCACGTAACGATGCCGTCAGCCTCCGACCGGGCTATCCTCCTCCAGGCCTTCGAGGGTGTCACGGCTAGCAGTCAAGGTACGGCCTACCGCGCCTTTCAGAACTTCCCGTTGAACAGGTACCCGGTAGCGGGCAAGACCGGCACGGCCCAGTTGGAAAGTTTCTGCCCGGGGATCACGGCCACGGACTGCCCTGCGGGCACGGTGCCCTGGCCCGCCTACAAGCAGGACACTTCGGTTTTCACCAGCTTCGCGCCGGCAGGCGACCCCCGGTTCGTCGTCGACGCATTCTTCGAGCAGTCGGGGTACGGCGTCGGCGTGGCTGCGCCTGCAGTGGAACAGGAGTACGAGACGCTTTTCGGGCTCAACAAGCCGGCCCACAAGGGCGCGGGCACGGCCAACGGCACTACTACAACTTCGGGGCCGGCGGGCTGATGGCGTTCACCGTCGGGAGCACCGTCACCGGTCCCGCCCCCGTTGCTCGCCGGCCCACTGCCAGCCCCGCCTGGCGCCACGTGGACGTGGTGCTGGTCCTGGCTGCCGTGGCCGTGTCGGCCATCGGAGTGCTGATGGTCTACGCGACCACGCGCCAGCCCCTGGCGTTTGCCGGCGCCAACCCGCACTCGGAGATGAAGAAGCAGGCCGTCTATGTCGTCGTCGGCCTGGTCGCCTTCGTTGCTACGGTGTTCTTCGACTATCGGCGTTACCTTTCGTGGGCGCCCGTGCTCTATGTCGGCAGTCTCCTGCTCCTGTTGGCCACCCTGGCCGTGGGCCGGAAGACGTTGGGCGCAACGTCGTGGATCCAGGTCGGGAGCATCCAGGTCGAGCCTTCCGAGATCGTCAAGGTGAGCTTGGTCCTGGCCCTAGCGGCCCTGCTCGCCAGCCGCAAGGGAGATGTCCCGGGCCGGGCCCTGTTGGTGGTCCTGGCCTTGTCGGTCGTGCCCTTTGCCCTCATCTACAAGCAAGATGCCCTGGGCAGCGCCATGGTCCTGGCCGTCGTGATGGTCGGGATGCTGTTGATGGGCGGCACCCGGGGAAGGCACATTGCGGTGCTGGCGCTGGTGGCGGTCGTCGGGATCGTTGCTGTCCTGCAACTGGGAGTGCTCAAGCAGTACCAGAGGGAACGGATCTTCGCGTTCGCGGAGGCGCCCAGCAGCGTGGGCGCCTCGACCACCGCCAGCTCTTACGCAGCGACCATCGAGTACAACCTCAACGAGTCGAAGGCCGCCATCGTGGACGGGGGCCTGCAGGGCAAGGGCCTGTTCAAGGGGATGTTAACGAACCTCTCTTATGTGCCCAACCAGTCGACCGACTTCATCTTCACCGCGCTCGCCGAGCAGTTCGGGTTTGTCGGCTCGGCGCTCCTGCTCGCCTTGTTCGTCCTTATGGTGTGGCGCTGTTGGCGAACAGCCGTGGTGTCCCGGGATCTCGCCGGGACGCTGATCTGTACCGGCGTGCTCGCCATGCTCACGTTCCAGGTGTTCGAGAACATCGGCATGACCATGGGCATCATGCCCGTCGCCGGGATCACCCTGCCCTTCATGAGCTACGGCGGTTCATCGATGGTCGTCGATTGGGTGGCGATCGGCCTTGTTGTCAACGTGGGGATGCGGAGGTTCAGCTAAGGTTCAGCCTTCGCTCAGCGTTCGATTAGCCACTCCCCAGGTTTGGTGGCGAGCGGTCGCTACACTCGATTGTTGAGATGACCTCGTTCGGGATTCCAAGCCCAGCTTCATGTGCCGGCACCGACGTGTTCGGAGCCGCCCGATGACCCGGCTGTGGTCCCACTTGCGTAGCAGCTTCGTCAAGCGACGCAAAGCCCTGGGTGCTGCTCCGAGCTGTTTGCGTGCGCTGGCGGAGTCGTCCCGCCTGAGCCCTGGCCGAATGTGGCCCTTGCCCGGTCCAGGGCCAACCCAGGGCGTGAGCCCGCAGATTTCCTTAATGATGGCGCGCGACGGCGCGCGGCGGGGGCCCTCTTGCGCCCGCCGGGGGCACCACTCGGAGCCCTGGTCGCGACGTGCGCCGGGCGCGCTGCGGAGCGTGCCCGCTTGGAAGGGAAGACCTCGATGTCGGAACCACTGCTTGGCGAAGCAGGCACCGTTAGACCCGAACCGGCTGCCAGCGCCGGTAACGGCGGTGCGGAACATTACGGACCGGACGGCCAACTGGACGGGCCGGGACGCGTCGGCCCGGGACGGGACGGTCGCGGACCAGACTGGGCTGACGGCCCGCCGGCGGTCGGAGAAGGCCGTGGACTGGGCGAGGCCGCTACTTCGGTAGCCAAGACGAGGCGTCGCCGCCGCGGTTCACGTGGCGGCCGGGGCCGGCGTGGCTCGAGCGACACCGGCAGGGTTTCCGCCGACGACGGTGGCGACGCCGACAACGCCGGGGATGTGCCTGCCCTCCTGGACGAGGCTCTGCTCGCCTCCCTGGTCGTCACGCCCGCGACGGGTGCTGACTCGTTGGCCGGCACGGCTCCTGTGGGTGCAGCCGCGACGTCGGTCGGGGCTACCTCAGCCAAGCCGAAGATCGGGGATACCCGGCCAGGTTCGCCGCCCGAAGCCAAACCGAGGGCGCGCAAGGACGGCGTTGCCGCCCGTCAATCACAGGCGGAGGGCCTGGCGGTGGCGCCCGATGCCAAAGCCGCGGGGCGCCCAGCAACAGGTGCGGAGCATGACCTCGAGGACGCGGACGAGGCCCGCACGGGGCCCAAGGGGCGGCGGTCCCGCCGTCGCCGTATCCCCGCCAGCGACATCGGCGGTGGGCACGGCCGGCGCGTCCCCGTCCCGGTCGTGGCGACCGCCACCGCCGCCTCGGTCCCCAGGGCGCCCAGAGCTCCCAGGGCGCCCAGAGCCCTGGCCGCGGACGGGGCGACGGAGAACGACTCCGGGCCCATCAGCAAGGAGCTCACCAAGGAGCGCCGCAACCGGCCCCTGGGGCGCTACCTCATGGTCGTTCATGTCGGGCCTACGGCCACTCAGATAGCCGTTCTGGAGGGCCGCACGCTCATCGAGCACTACGTGTCCCGGCCCGCCGATGACGCCACTCAGATCGATGGCAACATCTACCTTGGCCGTGTCCAGAACGTGCTCCCCGGTATGGAGGCGGCCTTCGTTGACATCGGGACGCCCAAGAACGCCGTCCTGTACCGGGGTGACCTTCGCTACGACGAGGATGAGGTGGGCCCAGCTGCCGAGGACGACAGCAAGCCAACCCGTGGCCGCCTGGGCGGTGCCGCCCGGGATGCCCGGATCGAGCAGCTGCTACGGACCGGGCAGAACATCACCTGCCAGGTGACCAAGAACCCCATCGGCACCAAGGGTGCCCGCCTCACGCAGGAGGTTTCCCTTCCGGGGCGGTTCGTCGTGCTGATCCCCGAGAGCGACACCTACGGCATCTCCAAGCGTCTCGGCGACGACGAACGGCGGCGCCTGCGCAAGATCCTCGACGACATCCGCCCCGCCGGTCACGGCCTCATCGTCCGGACCGCGGCGGAGGGGGCCAATGCAGACGAACTTCACCGTGACGTGGCCCGGTTGATGCGCCAGTGGGAGTACGTCCAGGCTCTGGCAAGGGCTTCGCGGGCGCCGCAGTTGCTTTACCGGGAGCCCGACCTGGCTGTGAGGGTCATCCGTGAGGAGTTCAACCGCGATTACCGGGGGGTCGTCATCGACGACGCCCGGCTCTACGACGAAGTCAGAGAGTACGTCTCGAGCATCACCCCCGAGCTGGCCGACCGCGTGGAGCTGGTCGACCCTGCGCAAGAGCCCTTGCCCTTGTTCGAGCGCTTCCGTGTCCACGAACAGGTCCACAAGGCACTCGACAGGAAAGTGTGGCTTCCCTCAGGGGGGTCCCTCATCATCGAACGTACCGAGGCCCTGACCGTCATCGACGTCAACACGGGCAAGAACGTCGGCACGTCCAACCTTGAAGAGACCGTGTTCCGCAACAACCTGGAAGCGGCCGAAGAAATCGCCCGGCAGTTGCGCCTGCGCGACATCGGCGGGATCATCGTCATCGACTTCATCGACATGGAGATCCTGGGCAACCGCTCCGAGGTCATCCGGACCTTCCGGGAGGCCCTGGGCCGGGACAAGACCCGGTCCCAGGTGTTCGACATCTCCGAGCTCGGTCTGGTGGAAATGACGCGCAAACGGATTTCCGAAGGCCTGGTCGAGTCTTACTCGGAGACGTGCCCAACCTGTGGCGGCCGTGGGATCATTTTCGACGAGTCCCTGCTCTGACCGACGAGTCCCTGCTCTGACCGGGGCCCTGCTTTGATCTGACCGGGGCCCTGCTTTGATCTGACCGGGCACTGCTCTGATCTGACCGGGGCCCTGCTCTGACCGGCCCTGCTCTGGCAAGGGCCCTGCTCTGGCAAGGGCCCTGTTCCAGAGAGGCTCTGTTCCAGGAACGAACAGGGCGTCCCCGCCTGATAGGCGTGGCAGGCGGGGGCGCCGATAGTCGTGGCCCGGGGCGCTATTAGGCCTGGTAAATGGCCGTCAGGGTGGCCCGGGCGAGGATGTGGAACGTGATGTTGAACCCGAGGATGGCCGGGCTGGCCCCGGGGCCGACATCGAGTTTGCCGGTGTCGAGGGCATGAACGGCGAAGATGTACCGGTGCGGGCGGTCCCCCTTGGGCGGTGCCGCCCCCATGTACCCGAACGTGCCCCCGTCGTTGCGTAGCTGGACGGCCCCGGGTGGCAACCCTCGACCAGTGGGATCGCCGGCGCCCCTGCCGACTTCGGTCACCGCAACGGCGAGACCGGCCACAGCCCAATGCCAAAACCCGCTGCCGGTCGGGGCATCGGGGTCGTAGCAGGTGAGAGCAAAACTCGCCGTCTTTGCGGGGAAACCCGACCAGCGCAGGTGCGGGCTGAGGTTGGCGCCACCGGCCGAACCACTGACGTGGGTGCCCGGGAGGCGGCACCCTTCTGTTATGTCGTCGCTGAACAGGTCGAAACCCGGCACTTTTGGCAACAAGTCATACGGGTCAGGGCTTGGGGGACGGTCCAACATGGCTGTGCCTCCTTCTACAAGCCTTCCACCCTTGGGGGCACCGTGCGCTCTGCGGGGCCTACGTACAGCTGCGTCGGCCTGCCGATGCGGTTGGCTCCCGATGTCGTGAGCTCCAGCCAGTGGGCGACCCAGCCCGCGCTGCGCCCGACGACGAAAAGCGGGGTGAACATCTCGTCGGGAAAGCCGATCGCACGGTAGATGATGCCGGAATAGAAGTCGACGTTCGGGTAGAGGCGCCTCGAGATGAAGTAGTCATCGGCCAGTGCGACTTCTTCCAGCTGCAGCGCGATATCCAGGAGGGGGTCGTCAGCGGCAAGTTTTGCGACCAGGTCTGCGGCGATCTGGCGGATCACTTTTGCCCTGGCGTCGGTTGTCTTGTAAACGCGGTGACCGAAACCCATCAGCCGGAACGGGTCATTATGGTCCTTGGCCTTGTCGATGAAGTAGCTGATCGGCCGTCCCGAGTCCTTTATTTCCTGGAGCATCCGGATAACTTCCTGGTTGGCCCCCCCGTGAAGGGGGCCCCACAGGGCATTTATGGCCGCAGAAACGCCGGCGTAGAAGCTCGCCCCTGACGACGCCACCATCCGCAAGGTCGCCGTCGAGCAATTGAACTCATGATCGGCGTGCAGGACGAGCAGCGTATTGAGGGCCCTTGCCGTGGCCGGGTCCGGAAGGTGGCCGCTGCCGGGGATCGAGAAGCACAGCTGGAGGAGGTCCTCGGCGTAGTCCAGCGAACGGTTGCTCTTTCCTCGCGGCAGGCCCCGCAAGACGGAGAGCGCATATCCGGCGAATATGGGGATGGCCGAGAGCAGCCGCGCCCCTGCTTCCTCGACGCGGGACCGGTTGTCGAGCTTGGCGTCGCTGTGCGCGTAGGCGGTCAGGGCTTCGGTGGCGATGGCCATCATCGCCATGGGGTGCATGGTCTGTGGGAAGCAGTCGAAGAGCCTCTCGATGCCGACGTGCAGCACGAGCTTGGGGTCGCGGACCTTGCCGATGAACTCGTCAGCCTCCGCATCGGTGGGCAGCTCCCCGTACATGAGCAGGTAGGCGACTTCCAGGAACGACCTTGAAGTGGCCAGTTGCTCGACCGGGTACCCCCGGTAGTAGAGGCGCCCCTGCTCGCCGTCGACGAACGTGATCGAGGAGTTGTACGCGGCAGTGTCGGCATAGCCGGGGTCGAATACGGCCAGGTTCTGTTGGCTGAGGCTGGACACGTCAACAACAGTGCGGCCGAGCGTGGGCTGCATGACGGGCAAATCGATAGTTGTATCACCAAGAGTCAGCGTCGCTGGCCCCTGGATCCTTTCGGGACCGGGCATTAGGTGAAGCCATCCTTTCGCATACCTGGGGACCGCTGGGTGGCAAGGCGACGCTGCCTTGTAGTACCAGCCTATCGGGGCTCACGGCCGCCCACCAGATGCGCTGGGCCGCACCTGCCTGGCAGCTGGTCCCAAGCTAGGGGTTATACTTGTCCTCTTGTGTACGCAGTGATCAAGACGGGCGGCAAACAGGAGCGGGTCGAGCAGGGCCAGCGCGTGGCTGTGGAACTTCTCGGTGCCGCTGCCGGTGAGGAAGTCTCGTTCGCCCCGGTGTTGGTGGTCGACGGTGCTACGGTCTTGGCCACTCCCAGCGAGCTCGCTGGCGCGCACGTCAGCGCCCGGGTCGTCGGCGAGGAAAAGGGGCCTAAGGTGCACGGGTTCGTGTACAAGAACAAAACCCGTGGTCGTAAGTCGTGGGGCCATCGGCAGCACTACACGACCATCGAAGTGACTTCGATCACCAGGGAGGCTTGAGCAGTGTCAAAGACCAAAGGCGGCGGCAGCACCCGCAACGGGCGCGACAGCAACGCCCAGCGCCTGGGTATCAAGGTGTTCGACGGCGGGGTCGTGAGCGCCGGCTCCATCATCGTGCGCCAGCGTGGGACCCGCTTCCACCCCGGCACGGGAGTGGGGCGAGGCCACGACGACACTTTGTTCGCTCTGGTTGATGGCCAGGTCCGCTTCGCTCAACGCAACGGCCGGCGCCTGGTTGACATCGACCCGGTAGCCGCCGGCCCCACCGCCGCGGCCAGCAACTGAGCGACCAGCCCGTCGCCGCCCCAAGTCCCCTTCGCCCCCATTCTGGTTGGCCCGATCCTGCCGACCAAGTGGCCAGGCGACCGGAGGGCCTCTGTGTTCGTTGACGAGTGCCAGATCCATGTGCAGGCAGGTGACGGCGGCGCGGGCGCGGTGTCGTTCCGCCGTGAGGCTCATGTAGCCGAAGGCGGCCCCGATGGCGGTGACGGAGGCAGGGGCGGGGACGTCTGGTTCGTGGCGGACCACAACGTCGCTTCCTTGTTGTCGTTCAAGGACCACCCTCACCGCAGGGCCACTTCTGGCGCTCATGGCTCGGGTAAGGGGAAAAACGGGCGCTCCGGCACGGACATCGAGGTCGCCGTACCCGAAGGGACCGTGGTGCGCAGCCGCGAGGGCCCCATCTTGGCCGAGCTCAATGAGAGCGGCACCCGCTGGTTGGCAGCCCGCGGCGGCGAGGGTGGCCGGGGGAACGCCCGATTCCTTTCCAACCGGCGCCGAGCCCCCAGCTTTGCCGAGCAGGGAGAAATTGGCGAGGAGTCCTGGCTCAACCTTGAACTGAAGCTCATGGCCGACGTGGCCACTGTGGGTTTCCCGAATGCCGGCAAGTCCACGCTCATCTCGCGCATCTCGGCCGCCAAGCCCAAGATCGCCGATTACCCGTTCACCACACTGGAGCCTCACCTGGGCGTGGTGCGCTTCGACGAGCACGAGTTCGTGGCGGCCGACATCCCCGGCCTGGTTGAAGGGGCCAGCGAAGGCAAGGGCTTGGGGCACCGGTTCTTGAGGCACATTGAGCGGTCCCGGGTGCTCCTGGTGCTCGTCGACCTGGCCTCTGATGAGGGCCGTTCACCCGCCGAGCAGGAGCGGGTACTGCTGGGGGAGCTGGCGAATTATCAACCCTCGTTGCTGGACCGGCCTCGCTTGGTTGTCGGTTCCAGGGCGGACATGGCCACTGCGGACCAACGTCGGAGCGCAGGGTTGCCCGCCATCTCCGCCCTGACCGGTGAGGGCATTGGTTGGCTCCTGGGCCACCTGGGTTCGTTGGTCCAACAAGCGCGGGCCGCTCAGCCCAGGCCCAACCGGATAGTGGTCCATAGGCCTTTACCTGCGGGGATCTTGGTGGAGCGAGGCCCTGACGGTTCACTCGTCGTCCGCGGCCGCCAGGCAGAGCGAGCCGTAGCGCTTTCGGACCTCACTGACGCCGGTGCCCTTGCCTACGCCCAGGGCCGCCTGCGCCACCTGGGGGTGGACCGGGCGCTGGCCCGGGCGGGCGCCCGCCAAGGCGACCGCGTCCGCATCGGGCGGTTCGAGTTTGATTGGGAGCCCGACTGATGGCTCCCGGCGCCGGGCCCCCGGGGCGGACGGTCGTGGTCAAGATCGGCACATCTTCGATCACTGACGCGCGTGGCCGCATCGTCGGGCCGGCGCTGGCCAAGCTCTCGTCAGAAGTAGCCGAGCTGCGGGCGGCGGGAGTCTTGGTCGTCATCGTGACGAGCGGCGCGATCGCGGCGGGCTTGCGCGTCCTCGGCCTGGACCCGAGGCCGACCGACCCCTCCGTGCTCCAGGCTGTGTCCGCAGTTGGCCAGAGCCGTTTGATGGCCCACTACGAGAAGGCCCTCGCGGCGGCAGGGTTGGTAGGAGGCCAGGTCCTGCTGGCCCCCCTCGATTTCGCCAACAGGGCGCAGTACCTGCACGCGCGCCAGACCATGTGGCTCCTTCTCGGGCTCGGCGTTGTCCCCGTCGTCAACGAGAACGACGCTGTCGCCGACGACGAGGTCCGTTTCGGCGACAACGACCGCCTTGCGGCCCTGGTCGCCCATCTGGTCCAGGCCGATCTCCTCGTACTGCTGACCGACGCTGCCGGCCTTTTCACCGCCGATCCTCACCGCGATGAAGGGGCGTCACTGGTCGAGGAAGTCGCCGAAGTCGACCAGGTGCTGGCCTTGGCCGGCGGCGCCGGTAGTGAACGTGGCAGCGGTGGGATGGCCTCCAAGTTGGCAGCTGCCAAGATCGCTGCCTGGTCCGGGGTCCGGGTGGTGATCGCCTCGGCCGAACGACCGGGCGTGTTGCCGGATGCCGTTGCCGGGCTACCCGGCGTGGGTACTTTCGTCAAGGCCCGCCTCGCTCGCTTGCCCGCCCGCAAGCTCTGGATCGCTTTCGCCATGGCCGCGGCAGGGATGATCGTCGTGGATGAAGGGGCCAAGATAGCCCTGATGCAAAAGGGAGTGTCCTTGTTGCCGGCCGGCGTCCGGGAGGTGAAGGGTGATTTCTTGCCCGACGATGCCGTCGAGGTCGCCGGGCCTGACGGCGTCGTCTTCGCCAAGGGCATTGCCCGCCACGGTGCTAAGGCGCTGACCGATTGGATGGGGTGGCAGACCGCTCAGTTGCCGCCCGATGTACCACCGGAAGTCATCCACCGGGACGACCTCGTCATACTGCCCTGACTCAGGAACCGACCTCGCAGAGGTCCCATGCGGTGAACACGGTGCCCGGGACACTTGTCGGGCACGAACCCGGGGCGAAGTCGCCGACGTAAGCCCACTGCCGGCCCGATGCCTTGTCGAAGATGGCTATTTTGCTGAACTGCGCCAAGATCGCCTTGCCAGCCGGCGTGCGTGCGCCGGCTATCGCCCGCGCGGAGGGGACGAAGCGGGAGATGGCCCAGTAAGTGCCGATTGACGCCTGGCCGGCGTAAAAGACCGAGCCTGCCATCGTGGAGCGGACATCGGCTGGTTTGAGCCCGACGCCGCCGGGGTCGGCGGCCACCCAGACGTGCCGGAGCATCGCACCGAAGCCTGTCGCGGCCGTCAAGTTCACCGCCGGGCTGCCTGCTGCGGCCGGGTTGGTGGTGACCGTCGGCCGAGCGGCGCCGCGCGTTGCCCCAGAAGAATGGCCGGCCTTGGTTGCAATGCCGCTCGCGGGGGTGGCATTGCCGTGTCGCGACGATGCCGGCACGCGGGGCGGGGCCGTCACACCCGGTGAAAAGGCTGCCGGTGCCTGTTGGCGAACGGCCGGCACGGCGCTGTTGTGAGGCCATGCCGCGATAGCCAGGGCTATGCCTGTGCCGACTACTAGGAACCCAGCGAGGGTGATGAACCGGTTGGGGCCGGTCGTCCAGCGGTTGGGACCGGCCTGAGCGCCGTCGGGACCGGCCTGAGCGCCGTCGGGACCGGCCTGACCGCCGTCGGGACCGGCCTCCGGCCCGCTTCCTTCATTGCCATTGCCTTTTGCCGTGACTGCGTGGCGAGGCTGGTAAGGGTTCACGTTGGTATTTTCTCCCATCGGCGGACGTCGGGCGCGGATGGTCACGAGGAGTCGTTCCTTGGTGGGGCCCGGCGGGCACTAGGTTGCTTCATGACGGGGCAGGACCAACGGCCCTCGCTTCCCGCATTATCTCAGGAGGTCAGCAATGCAGCTAGGGATGGTCGGGCTCGGGCGCATGGGCGCCAACATGGTGCGCCGGTTGATGAGTGCCGGTCACGCCTGCGTCGTTTACGACGTCAATGCCGGTGCTGTCGCGGCCCTTGAAACCGAGGGGGCCATAGGCGCCGAGAGCCTTGAGGATTTCGTCGCCAAGCTGGAAGTACCCAGGGCCGCCTGGGTGATGGTCCCGGCCGGGTACACAGGGGGCACAGTGGCCAGATTGGCGGCCCTGTTGTCCCCGGGCGACATTGTCGTCGACGGGGGCAACTCCCACTACCAAGACGACATCGCCCGTGCGGCGAAGTTGAAGCAGCAGGGCCTGCACTTTGTGGACGTAGGGACCAGCGGAGGTGTCTTCGGCCTGGAGCGGGGCTACTGCTTGATGATCGGGGGAGAGGACGAAGCCGTCGGTCACCTGGGCCCGATTTTCGCTGCTATTGCCCCCGGAGCCGATGTGGCACCCCGGACGCCGGGGCGTACTGGCGATTTCTCGCGCTCCGAGCAGGGCTACCTGCATTGCGGGCCGGCCGGCGCCGGCCATTTCGTCAAAATGGTCCACAACGGGATCGAGTACGGGATCATGGCTGCCTACGCGGAGGGACTGGCGGTCCTCGCCAAAGCCAATATCGGCAAGTCGGCACCCACGGCCTACGACGCTGAGAGCACGCCTCTCACCAACCCCGAGCACTACCAGTACGACATGGACCTGGCCGAGATCGCCGAGGTGTGGCGGCGGGGGAGCGTGATCGCTTCTTGGCTCCTCGACCTCACTGCTCACGCCCTCCACGAGGATCCCGAGCTTGCCGGTTTTGAAGGCCGCGTTTCTGATTCCGGCGAGGGGCGGTGGACGATAAAGGCCGCCATCGACGAGGCAGTACCGGCCCACGTACTGACTGCCGCGCTGTACGAGCGCTTCAGTTCGCGTGGCGAGGCCGATTTTGCCGATAGGGCCCTGTCGGCCATGCGCAAGGAGTTCGGCGGTCACGCCGAACAAGTTCACCCGGCTTCGTAGCCGAGGGCGTCCTCAGCACACGCCCCGGGAAGGCTTGTGGCCTTTGGCATGCGGCCGTGGCGCCGCTGCTGCCGCCAGGCGGGAAGGCCGAGGGTGAGCGTGCCCTGTCCCTGCGTGCGCAGGCCCGTTTTGTTCCAGGTGCTCCACGGAGCGCCGGAGGTCGTCGACCAGAAGGTCCGCCATATCGCGGGAGAAATTCTCCCTCACGACGACTCGCAGCACGGCGATGTCCTGCGCGTTGGGGGCGAGTGTATAGGCGGGTATGATCCAACCCCTCTGGCGCAAGTGAGCAGAGATGTCGAACACGTTATAGCCCGGCTCGGTCCCCCCAGGCCTCCCGGTCAAACGGAAACACACCAGCGGCACCGTGCCGGGCTTGCTCATGATTTCGAAGCGGCCTATTCCCTCGACCGCCTTGGCGAGGCAGGAGGCGGTGTTGCTCAGGCCTTGCATTATCTCGGTGTAGCCCTCCCGGCCGAGGCGCAGGAAGTTGTAGTACTGGGCGAGCACCTGGCCGGCCCCGCGGGAGAAATTGAGGTTGAACGTCGGCTGGTCCCCGCCCAGATAATTGACATGGAAAATAAGGTCGTCGGGCAGGTCCTCTTCAGTGCGCCAGATCACCCAGCCGACTCCCGGGTAGACGAGGCCGTACTTGTGACCGGAGGCGTTGATTGAGCGCACGGTGGGGAGCCGGAAGTCCCACGCCAATTCCGGCCGGGTGAAGGGAGCCACGAAAGCCCCACTGGCGCCGTCGACGTGGAGTGGCACATCCCAACCGTGCCGGTCGTTCAGGTCGATGAGGGCGTCGTTGAGCTCGATTATGGGTTCGTACTCGCCGGTGTAGGTACTGCCAAGGATACCGACGACGCCGATGGTGTTCTCGTCGACGAGGGCCACCGCTTCGTCCACGCCGATCACGTAGCGGTCGGCACTGAGCGGCACGTACCTGGGTTCGACGTCGAAATAGCGGGCGAATTTCTCCCAGCAGACCTGGACGCTGCCGCTCATAACGATATTGGGGGCGTCCGTGGGCTTGTCCTGCGCCTGGCGACGGGCCCTCCAGCGCCATTTCAGGGCCAACCCGGCCAGGTGGATGGCCTCGGAAGAGCCAACGGTGGCGCAGCCGATAGCGGTCTCGTGGTCGGGGGCATTGAAAAGCCGGGCCAGCATGTTGACGCACCGGTTATGGATCTCGGTGGTCTGGGGGTACTCGTCCGCGTCGATGTAATTGCGGCCGAACGACTCGGTCATCAACTTGTCGGCTTCCGGCTCCATCCAGGTCGTGACGAAGCTGGCCAGGTTGAGCGTCGGGTTCCCGTCGAGGTTCAGCTCGTCATGGATGATCTGGTAGGCCGTCTGGGCCGGCATCTGGTGGGCGGGCAGCTCGTAGCGGGGGACGGGCTCGAGCAGGTGCCGCGAGCCGTACATGGGGGCGAGTTGGGCGTTCTCCTCGTTGAGCTCGGACGTCGCGAGCTTCCGGGCCAGCATCGTTGGCCACCTCCTCGGTTCCGCGGCCAACTGGCCGCGATGGCGCGACCCTATAGGAGCGGCAACCTTAGGTGGATATCTACCGCCAGCGCTGAAGGCCGGGCTTGGGTTAGCGCGCCGGGCTTGGGTTAGCGCGCCGGGCCCGGCAACTCCGGCCGGAGGGCTTGAGCCTCCGCGTCCAGGGTGCGCATCTGCCCGAGGTCCTTTTGCATCTCCTTGGTGTTCTTAGCTTGCGCCGCGGCGAGGTAGTCGTTCTCGAGCAGGATGAGCGAGCTGAGCAGCTGAACCGTTTGCTGGCCGATGGAGGCATCCTGCTGCCACTGGGTGGCGTGGGACTGCGTTGCCGAGAGGTTCTGCTGGGTGTTGACGAGCTGGCCCTGGGCTTGCCCAACCCGGTCCTGGGCCTGGGTCAGGCGGCCCTCGGTCTGGATCAGGGCGGCTTGGACCGTGGCCAGCTGCGACCTGGCCGAGGTGACCTGCAAGTCGGCGGAGCGGAGATCGGCGCGCTCGGCGTTGACCAGCGCGTTGGCGGTCCGGAGGTCGGCGCGCTCGGCGTTGATCAGCGCGTTGGCGGTCCGGAGGTCGGCGCGCTGGGTGGCGATGCGGTGGCGGGCGACGCCCAGGCTGGACCGGGCCGACACCAGGCTGGACCGGGCCGACACCAGGTTCTCCGTTGTCGCGGCCAGTTGCCGGCTGTTGTGATTGAGTGCGTTGGCCTTGCTGTGCCCCCAAACCCCGAGACCGGCGACGATCACCGCGGCGGCCGTAAGTGCGGCGAGGGCCGTCTTGCGCCGCGAGTGCGTCTCGTGCCTGGCCTTGGGAGGGGCTTGCGAAGCCACAGAAGGGCCCGGTCCCGCGGCACCCGAAGGCGCCGCGGCCTGCGTAGCCGCCAGCCGCGGCCCGGGAGCCCAGGAGCTCGGCTTCGGGGGCGCCGGTTCTTCTCTGAGCGGCACAGGGTGTGTTCTGCCTTTTCCTGTCGGGGCCGCTGTTCCTGTCGCAGGCGTTGGCCTGGCGATTGGCGCGGGCGCATGAGCCTCAGCCGGGCTGGCCCCCGAGAGCCTTGGTGCCGCCCCCTTGCGGTGAGCGAGGGGAGCCAGGCCGCCGACTGGCCGGCCGAACGGCAAGGTCGGCCCGGCAGGCACGAGCGAGACTTCATCCCGGACTTCCGGTACCCATGCCGGGTAGGTGCTGAGCTCAAGAGACTGAGGTTCGTCCAGGCCAGAGTGCAATTGGGCCAGGAACGCGCTGAGAGCCGTGGCGAGGCCTTCCTCAGGCGCCCGCTCGCCGGTACCCGCCCCGGCGCCGGCTGGTGGCTGCTCCACACCCAAGTGGCTGTCGGTCCCGCGCATCAACTGCCTCCCCTGTTGGTGACGACTCTTTGCGGGCAAGATTCCTTGAACCGCGAAGAAATGCCCTGAAGGTCCCAGACTGGCTTCGGCTTGCGCGCCTGCGCGCTTTAGCCGTCGGCCGCGCCCGTCGTCCGCGCCCGTTGGCCGTTCCCGTGCCTCGTGCAGGCGTAGGGTGGTGTCCCGGTGCCGAAGCCGCCTGTTCGTGCTCTGACCGTGGGGGTACCCGAGCCCCACCCTGTCCCTGGGCCGGCGCTCTCGCGCTCGGCCTCTTTTCTACACCGGGCCAGGGCCGCTTTCGCCGAGGCTGGTTACGAAGTCCAGACCCTGCGCCTGTCGACCCGGCCTGCCCTCACCGATCTGAGCGACTGGTCGCCCAGCGCTCTGGCTCGCTACGGCGAGGCGCTCCAGGGCATCCTGGATGACTCCGACGTGCCGTTTTGTTCCCTCGGGCCGGCGATGCCCCACATCGAGCCGCAACGGGCCGAAGCCGTGGCTGATGTGATCGCCGGCCATGAAGCCCTCAATTGTTCGATCATGGTGGCCACCGTCGAGGACGGGCTGGATGTCCCCGCCGCGCACGCTGCCGCTGCGACGATGTTGCGCCTGGCCGCGGGGACGGACCAGGGACTGGGCAACTTCAACTTCGCCGCTCTGGCCTGTGTCGGGCCGGGGACGCCGTTCTTCCCGGCCGCCTACCACTCGGGGCCGGCCAGTCTGACCGTCGCCCTACAGGGCTCGGGGATCGTGGCGGAAGCCCTGTCCGGCGGGGCCGGACTGGCCGAGGTCACGGAGCGGGTGAAAGCCAGATTGACCGAGCACGCCTCCCCGGTCGTCGCCCTGGCTCAGCGCCAGGCGGCAACCATGGGGCTCCGTTTTGGCGGGATCGATCTTTCTCCTGCGCCCGACGGCCAAGATTCCATTGGCGCGGCAATGGAACTCGCCGGCCACGGCCCCGTTGGTTCACCGGGCACGCTGGCCCTGGCCGCGGCCCTGACGGCTGGTATCCAGGGCACGGGGTTGCCGACCTGCGGCTACTGCGGGCTCATGTTGCCGTTGATGGAAGACGCCGTGCTGGCCCGACGCTGGGAGGAGGGCCGCCTGAACCTCGACGGTTTGCTCGCTTATTCAGCCGTGTGCGGGACTGGCTTGGACACGGTGCCTGTCCCCGGCGACTGCTCTGTCGAGGTCCTGGCCCGGGTCATTTGTGACGTGGGCAGCCTGGCCGTGCGCCTGCGCAAGCCATTGTCCGTGCGCCTCTTGCCGGTCCCGGGGAAGGTCGCCGGCGACTTTACGGAGTTTTCTTCCCCGTACCTGGTGAATACCGCTATCAAGCCGCTGCGCTGACAACCTGAGGAAATTCGCTTGGCCACTCGAGCGCCAGTCGTTAGGATCTCTCTTCGTGCGTACCGTCCTGACTCGTTGAGTCCCTGGGCGCCCGCGGGCGCCACGGGTGGACCGAAGGCCAGCAAGTCATAACTGCCTGCGGGTTCTGGCGCGAGGAGAGGACAAATGGGGATCCCTGGCCAGCGGCGCCCTATGCCGCTCGAGGTTGAAAACGTAACGCCGCTGGAGGTTGAAGACCTAAGCAAGATCTTCCGGGCCAAGCGGAGGCCCCGCTTCTGGGGCAATAAAGCACCGGCAGCGTGCCAGCGCGCCGCCCTCGACTCGGTGAGTTTCCGGGTCGAGGCGGGGGAGATATACGGGGTCCTGGGCGCCAACGGTTCGGGGAAGTCCACCCTTATCCGCATCCTGAGCACGCTGTTGTTGCCCGACCGGGGGGTCGTGCGGGTCTTCGGCCATGACGCCGTGAAGGAGCCCGCCGCCGTGAGGCCGTTGCTCAACCGCGTCTCGGTCGACCCCTCGTTCTTCAAGCCCATGTCGGCCATGGAGAACTTGCTGTTCTTCGGCCGGGCCTACGGGATGACCGGCCCCGAGGTGCGGCGGGGTAGCGTGGCGATCCTCCGGCGGCTGGGCTTGAGCGACGAGCATGCCCGGGAGCCGATGCTTCACCTGTCCCGTGGCCAGCAGCAGAAGGTGGCCGTTGCCCGCGCCTTCCTCAGTTCCCCGCGCCTCATGCTGCTCGACGAGCCGACCACCGGCCTCGACCCTCGCAGCAAGCGCGAGGTCCAGGCTTTCGTGGCCGAGGTACGCCGGGGCTCCGGGGTGACGATCCTGCTCACCACGCACGATATGGACGAGGCGGAGCAGCTCTGCGACCGCATTGGTTTCCTTTCGGCCGGCAAGCTCGTGGCCGAGGGCACCCCGCTGGAGCTGCGCAGGCATGTGGCGGCCGGTCGCCCGCTCGAAGAGGTCGATATGGAGGCCGTCTTCATCGAGCTGACCGGTCGCAGCATCGAGGAGGACGAAGAAGAGGACGAGGCCAACGCGGGCACCACCGCGTTGGCCGGGGCGAGTGCGGTCACCGGGACAGATGCCGGTGCCGCTGCCGACGGAGGAGGTGAGCGGCGATGACAACGGTCGAACTCCGGCTGGGCAGGCCACCCCGCCGGGTCGGTCTCGGGTGGGCGTTCTTCGAGCGGCAGACCAACCTGTGGAAGCGGTACTGGGCCTGGGAGATCGTGTGGCTCCTGTACGGCGTGGTCAACACCCTGTCGATCACGTTCATCGCCAACGAAGCCGCCAGGACGGGGGCGGTGAGCAAAGCCGAACTGTCGCGGCTCACGATGTTCCTGCTCATCGGCACCCTTGTGTGGGCTTACCTGTCCGCGGTGCTTGACGACATGAGCCTGACCATCATGTGGGAGCGGTGGGAAGGGACCATCGAGCACACTTTGATGGCGCCCGTACCGCGGGTGGTCCATCTCCTGGGAATGTCGGCGTTCGGTGTGCTGCATGCTCTGATCAGGACATCCCTGATCCTGGTCTGTTCTCTGCCGTTTTTCCACGTGGAGCTGTCGGGGGCCGACTGGGCCGCCGCCGCCGCTGTTGTCGCCGTCGGCAGCCTGAGCGTGGTGGGGCTCGGCATTTTGGCCGGGATCCTGCCCCTGCTCTACCCGGAGCGGGGTGAACAGATGTCCTTCATGGTGCAGGCGCTGGTCCTCCTGGTGTCAGGCGTCTACTACAGTGTCGGCGTCCTGCCCGGGTGGTTGCAGGTCGGCTCGCACGTTTCCCCTGCCACCTACCTCCTTCGCGGGATCCGTGACGCGCTCCTGAACGGTGGCGGCATGGGCCGCGAGGCCGGCGTGATCGGCGTCCTGGCTGTCTTCGGGGCCGTGCTCGTCCCGTTCTCACTGGTGGCGTTCGGGGCCGCCGAGCGGTGGGCCAAGAAGACCGGGCGGCTGAAACGTCAGGGCTGACGAGCCCGAGCTGGCCCGCAAGTCGCTGCTGGGGGCCGTTGCCACACTGGCCCGAGCAGTCATGTTGGCTCGGGGTCAGCCCAGGGCCGAATGGGGGTCGTCACCTATGGCCCCAGAGCGCGGTGGCAGCGACGATGGGCGCATGACAGATCCCACATCGCCACCTTTCCCGCCCTCAGCACCTCGCGGCCCGCGCAAGCTGCGCCGCAGCACGAAGGACTCCATCGTTGCCGGCGTCGCGGGCGGGGTGGCCGAGTACCTGGACATCGATGCCACGGCGGTGCGGTTCGGCTTCGTTGCCGCTTCGTTGTTGCTTGCCGGGCTGGGAGGCCCTCTTTTGTACCTTCTCGCCTGGGCCATCGTGCCCGAGGAAGGGAAAGACGTCTCTCTGGCCGCGGAAACCCTGCAAGCCAAGCCGTGGCAGCAGTGGGGCCACCACCCTGGGGGCGCCAACCCGACGGCTCCTTAGCGGCCCCCGCAGGTCTGCCGGCACTCCAGCTACCACATGGGACCAGAGCCCACTGTGTTGAGAGACTGTTCCATCGAAGCGATCTGGTCGGCAAGAGATGTGAGGTCCCGCTTGGCGGAGGCCCACGCCGCACCTTCAGCTACGAGGCCGGTCGTGGGGTTGAGAAGGGCAAATGCGTCCCCGGCCACGGGGTGACCGGCATAGGTAGCGCCGAACTTGGCCAGCGCGACCACCGAGAAATTGCCTCCGGGCCCGAGGGCGAAGGTGGTCAGGTCGCTCGGTTCCAGGTGCTCAAAGAGCGTCTGGCCGGCGAGGAAGCTGGAAAGCGTTGTCACTGGGCCCTGCACGGCGGACGTACGGACGAACGCTACGAAAGTGACGGTCGGGCCCCGGTGGGTGGCGACGGCAAACGTCGCGTAACGCTGGACCGACCAATGGTGCGGCACCATGATCCCCACATAGTCGGTGATGGCCACCGGCTGCGGCACCCCTGAACGGTCAATGGCATAAGCGGCCCAACCCCCACCGGCCAGCAGCGCCGCGCACAGGGCCCCGGCGGCCACCGGTCGCCAGCGGTCACCCGTCTGCCGGGTGCCAGGCGGCTCCGTGCCGGCCCGGGAGTGCGCCCAAGACTGCTCCCTCAGTTCGTGCTCGCCCCTCAGTTCGTGCTCGACTTTTGCCAGCTCGCTGCTGCCCTCGGGCCCCGGGGTGCGCCGCTTGAGGACCTGGGTGCTGAAGCGGCCGGAAATCACGAGCCAGACCATGTACGGGACGGCGATGAAGCTGAACACGCTCACCTCTGTGTTGTTGGCGGCAAACCCGGCGACGCCGTGGGCCCAGTAGGCGACGCACAGGGACAGCACGATGTAGCCGGTCCAGAGCGCGACCCGGGCGTCTCGTGGCAGGCGTGGGCTGGTCCCCCCGGTGAATTGCGACTTCCCGAGTAGGACGAGTACCACACCGGCTACGAGGACCGCCGCGCCCTCGACCGGCACGAGGTGGCTGAGCGAGCGCAACAACCCCGTGCCCCCGTCGAACAACCAGACGATGCCCAGCACGCCCGCGACTCGCGCCAGGTCGATCTCGCCCCACCTGCGCCACTTCGAGGCGAGGTACCCGGCCACCAGGACGAGGACGACCAGCGAGAGGAGGCTCTCGTCAGCGGTGTCCGTCCCCGGGAGCCAGTCGATGAACACCAGCCACGAGATCCACCCCGACATCAGGGCCAACCCCACCGCAAATTGTCGCCGGCGGGCGCCCATTCGTGGGTTGCACAGCACGGCGACGGCAGCCACGGCGACGGCCCCGAAAAGGATGCACCTCGGACCGGTGGCTTCGGTGGTGTTCAGCACGGAGCCGACCGAGGAGTAAAGGTCCCGGCCGACCGCGCTCGGGATGTGGAGGAAGCCGATGGTGGAGGCCGTGAAGAGGGTGAAATAGAGGCCGCTTACTATGACTGGCACGCCGACGAGGAAGGCGATGCTCGCGCTGGCATTGTCGCGCACGGGCTCGGCGGGCAGCGCATGAACCTCGCGGGCCAGGAGGGCTATCACCGCGAAGCCGGAGACGACCGGCACGGCGTGAAGGAGGATCACCCAGCCGTGAGAGCCAGGCCACAGGTTGGCGCGGTCCCTCCACCCGAAGAACCAGCCCTCCGCGCCCAGCAAACCGACCGCGAGCACCCACGAGATGGCACGCCTGGCACCGCTCAGTACTTCGACAGCGGCGGTGCCGACCCCGTAGGCAAGAGAGAGCACCGCCATCCCGGACAGGGAAAGGAGGGGGGCGAGGAGGAGCACGAGGGTACCGAGATCCTGGACGATCCCCGCTGCCAGCCCGCCACGTACCCCGGCGCTCCCCGAACCCACCCGCTCGGCCGCCAGTAGCGAAGCGAAGAATGCCAGGGTGAAAAGGCAAGCGGTGGCCCGCAGGGCCCGGACCAGGGCCGTGCTCGGCGCGCCCCCGGTGGGGCACGCCAGGGCGAAAAGCGTCAGTGGCACGCCGAGGAGGCTGACCTTCGCGACGTCGTACATCGCATTGGCAGCGGCGTTGCCGGTAGGCAGGACGGGCAGGCTGTCCACGAGGACACTGTTCGTGAGGAAGAACAGCAAACCCGCCAGCACGCGCAAGGAGCGCGACGAGCGCGAAGCGGCGTGAACAATCAGCAGCCAGGCTATGGCCAGGAAGACAAGGGTCACTGCGACCGTCCCGCTGTGGACGCTGATCGTGCGGGTAGCCGTACGGACCGTTTCGAGCGCACCATGCGCCAGAACGCCCACGACGATGATGGAGACCAGCAGCAGGCCCACGGTGGCCAGGCCCAGGGCGCACAGCCAGCGGCTCAAAGGGCCCAGCGCGCCCAAGCGCACCCGTCCCTGTTCGAGCTCGAACTCGAAGAGCTGGGCGGCCGGTCCTCGGAGCCGTTCGCGCCACCCAGTCGCCCTTTCCGTAGACGACGGTTGCCCTCCCGGCAGCGCCCTACTCGGGCCGGGCGTCACGGCGGCCCCTCCGACCGTGCCTCCGTCGGGCCCGGGGGTCACGGTCGCCCTGTTCTGGTGCTGCCCGCTTGACCCGTGCCCTGCACGGTCAGATGTTGCCAGATCCGATGGCCCAGGTCCGGCCCTCACCCCCGGGACGGCCGGTGCCGCCCGGACCGGCCCTCGCTATGGTTGTCCCGTGGTCAACTTCCTGGCCCTGGCCGTGGCAGCAGCGGGCTGGGGCGCGGTCCTGGGGGGACCGAGACGATGAGTGACGGCACCGGTCACGAGGAGGACCTGTCGCCGGCGGAGGAGGAGAGGCTCATAAACCTTCCGGGCCTGGTCCTCACCGGGGAGGAAGCCTCCGTGGAAGAGGTCGAGACGCTGCACCTGCCGTTACGTTCGTGGGTGCTGCTGTGGGGCTCGGTGCTGGGCGTGCTGGCGGTGCTGGTAGGGGTGGCGTTCTTCGTGGCGATGTAGCCGGCTTGTTCAAAAGTCGGAGCGGGTCCTTCAAAAGTCGAAGCGGGGCGCTGTCGGGCTCAGCACGGCAAGGCGTGGTCCCACGGACCACACGGCGTTGACCTCGTCGGCGATCGTACGGGTTAGGCCCTGGATGTCAGCGGCGGCCGAGGCGTGCATCGCTTCGGCGACGATCAGGACGGTGGTAGTGGAGGCCCGGACGGCCGAGTAGCCGCTCTGCCGGTTGGTCCACCGCCGGGCGTGCACACGCCATGCGTCGTCCACGAAGATCACCTCGTCCGGGCTGGGGACCTCCATTTCGCCCGCGAGGCTCAGGCAACTTTCTGTGCCGACGGCGTACCGCACCTCAAGGTTCCCAGACAGCCCCGCCACATCGAATGCCGCCACGGGGATGGCGAACGCGGCCGAGACTGCGTTGCTGATGTCGATGAGCGGGTGGATCCGCGGCAGCGACCCCTCCTTCCTCAAATGCCTCAGCAGCGACTCTGCGGCGCAGCGGTACTGCGTGGGCTTGAGGCCCATCCTGGAGAACGTCCGCCGCCAGGCCTGGACTTCCGGCAGTTGCCCCTCCGGGCTGTCCCCGAGCCGTGACTGAGCGACCGCGCACAACCTGGCCACCTGGCGGCCGACATCGGCGTCCGGCGTTATCCCCTCGACCACGAGCACCCCGGGGACGAGCTCTGGATAGTCCCGCCAGATCTCAGGGGAATGGCAGAAATGCATTTGGCTTCACCTTCGCTGGCCCGCCAGCAAGCTACGCCGCCAGAGGCCGGCACCGAGCCCGGAGATTACGACGAGGATGCCCAGCCACACCAGCGGGCCCGGTGCTTTGGTGCCCATCAAGATGCCGACCACAGCGGCTGAGACCGGGGCCATACCCGTCATCAGGCCGGCCCGTGCCGCCCCCAGGGAGGCAACGGAGGAGTACCACAGGATGAATGCCACGTCGGTCACCATGATGGTGAGGTAGGCCACCGCCGCGCAGTCCGCCGCCGTCAGCCGGGTGGCGGCCGCCGGCCCTTCGCTGAGGGCGCTGATCAAAGCCAGCATGGCGGCGCCCATCCATACGGAGTGGAACGAGACGCCCCAGGGCCCGTGGCGCGCCAGGACGGGAACGGCTAGCAGCGTAAAAGCGGCTTCGCAGGCCAGCGTGACCACCGCCCACACCACACCTATGCCGTCAGTCCTGCCGGCGCCTTCGACGAGCACAGCCCCGGCGGTGACGACGAAAGCGGCAGCGAGGACCTGAGGCCGGGGCGCTCGGTGCTCCAGCAGTGGGCCAACGACACCGAGCACGATCGGGACGCAAGCGACGGCGACAGCGATGGCTGCCGGTTCGGCGTGGGCCACCCCACGCACGACAGCGAGGTTGAAAAGCACCAACCCGGTGGCGGCGATCCCGGCGAGCCAGAGCCAGTCCCGCCCCCGCGGGCGCACGATCGGCACGCCAGCCCACGTGGCCAGGGCGAACAGCAGTACGGCGGCGGCGCCGTAGCGGACCGCTTGGGCGATGAAGAGGGGCGCGTTGACCAGGGTGTGGGAGATGGGGACGCTGCTCCCGACGATCGTCTGGGCAACAATGCCCGGGGCCAGGCTCCGGGCGCTGACGCGTCCATCTACCGTAGGTGCCGGGGCGATGGCCATTCGGCGAGGCTAACGCTACGATGGCCCTTTGAACAGGTCCATTTCAATGGCATTTGACCAGTCCATAACTTCGGGCTCCGACTTCCTCCAGCTCAACATCGCTGACGCGCCACCTGGTGGCCGGGCTGAATGGCTTGCCCAGCGGATCAGGCAGGCGATATCCGATGGCCGTCTGCCAGTGGGGAGCAAACTGCCGGCCACACGGGCCCTGGCTGGGGAGCTGCATGTTTCTCGGGGCCTGGTTACCGAGGCCTACCTGCGCTTGGGCGAGGACGGCCACGTCGTCGGCCGCGGCCGGGGTGGGACCGTGGTCGTCGTCGCCCCCCTGGCTTCTCCGACCCCGGGCCGGGCGCCGGGGCCCGCTGGCCCGCGCCCGGCCGGCCCATATGTCGCCGGCCCAGGGCTCACGGACGCCCTTTTCAGCGCTTCGCCTGGCGCCGGCGTCTTCGGGGCGCTGCGGGCGGTCCCAGCGCGGGTTGACTTGTCGCCCGGCGTGCCCGACCTGACCGCCTTCCCGCGAGCAGCGTGGCTGCGTGCCGAACGCCGGGTGCTCACTGACCTCCCCGCCTCTGCCCTCGGATATGGGGATCCTGCCGGCACGCCGCAGATGCGCCTTGCGGTTGCCAACTGGCTGGCGCGCACGCGAGGGATCAGGGTCACCCCCGACGAGGTGCTTGTGGTGGCCGGCGTCGCCCAAGCGCTGGGGCTGCTCGCTCAGGTGCTGAGCCGCGACGGGATCTGCGAGATCGCGGTGGAGGATCCCGGGTCCCTTGGGGCCCGCCAGCAGTTGCAGGGCTGGCAGGTCGGTACGCCCCCGGTGGCTGTCGACCCCGGGGGGCTGCGTGTCGGCGAGCTGAGGGCCAGTGGTGCTGTCGCCGTGCTGCTGACCCCGGCCCACCAGTTCCCGACAGGGGTGGTGCTCGACGGTGAGAGGCGTCGCGAGTTGATGCGGTGGGCCGCCGGCGGCGGGCTGATCATCGAGGATGACTACGACGCGGAGCACCGCTACGACCGGCCCCCGGTGCCCGCCCTGTGCTCGATGTTCGCCGACCAGGTCTTCTATCTGGGGAGCGTGTCCAAGCTGCTGGCCCCCGCCCTGAGGGTGGGGTGGGTAGTGGCGCCGGCCAGGTACCGGGACCGCCTCATCGAGGCCAAGCGTGATGCCGATCTGGGCAACGCCACACTGCCCCAGCTCGTGCTGGCGCAACTGCTGGGGTCGGGCGAGATGGAGCGCCAGCTGCGCTTCCTCCGCCGACGCCACCGCCGTCGCCGGGACGCGATGCTCGACGCAATTGCCGCCCACCTCCCGGGCGCGGTCGTGCATGGCGCCGCCGCCGGGCTCCACCTCATGGTCACTTTCGACGGCACCTTCGACGACATCGACGTGGCGGCAGGGTCGCTCACCCAGGGCGTCAAGGTGCACCCGTTGTCGTGGTACAGCCAGCGCCCCTGCCAACCAGGGCTCGTGCTCGGTTACGCGGCCAACACGCCGGGCACCATCAGCGACGGCATCGCCACCCTCGGCCAAGTGCTGCGCGCACTGTCATGACGGCGGTCAGCGCCTGGCTGAGCCTGAGCTACGGTGGGGACAAGTGACCGACGTCGCGGCCCGGGCTGCGCCCATCTCGGCCAAACGTGCCTACACGGAAACGCTGCTCGTCTTCCTGGCTTTCTTCGGGTCAGGAGTGATGGGTGCCGCCTTCTACCTTGCCGTCCCCAAGGAGACGCAACCCCATGCCGGATGGTCGGGCTACCTCCCCGCCTCGTTCGACGCGCTGGCGCAGATAGGCCTGGCGGTGGCCGTGGTGCTGCTCCTGCTCCACCGTAGGGGCCTTGGCCGGCGTGACCTCGGCCTGTCGGTAACGCGGCCGGACGGCACCAGGCTCGCCTTCGGCCCGACCATCCGCGTTGTCGCCCTGGCCGAACTGGCCCTGACCGTGGGTTCCGTTGTCACGGGCTCCTTTGGCGGCAAGTACCCCGGGCTGAACTCCTCCGCCAGCTACCTGTTCTACATGGGTGCATCGTCATTCGAGGCAGGCGTCGTCGAGGAACTGGTGGTCCTGGCCTTTGTTGTCACCACCCTGCGCCAGGCGCGGCGCCCGTGGTGGGAGGTGGGCACGGTCGCCGTGGTCCTGCGGGCCTCTTACCACGTGTACTACGGCGCCGGCGCCACGGGGGTGCTCATCTGGGCCGCGGCGTTCTTCTGGCTGTACGCGCGCACCAGGAACCTGCCTGCCCTTATGGCCGTCCACGTCTGTTGGGATCTCGCCGTGTTCCTGTCCGAAGCGTGGAAGGGCGTCATCTTCATCGAGTTCGCCCTCGTTGGGCTGGTCCTCCTGGTCGCGCCCATTACATGGTTGGTGGACTACACGTCCCGCCAACGCATGTCCCCGGCCCAGCACTACCCGCCGGCAGGATGGCCCCAGGTGCCGGCCTACAGGTGGCCGCCGGCGCCGGTCCCGGGCTGGCCAGGCGCCTCCGGCTGGTCAGCCTGGTCAGCGGCTCCCGGCGACCGCTCTGCCCCGGTGTGGCCCGCCAGCGGGCTCAGCCACATCGGCGGCCCCGGTCAGGGCGGCCCTTTGCCGCCCGCAGCATGGTACCCCGACCCCTCGGGCCGTCACCGTTGGCGCTGGTGGACGGGCCAGGAGTGGACCGACCAGGTGAACGATGCGGTCACGTAGACCAGCAGCGGGCTGTAGGCCAGCGGGCTAGGACCAGCAGCGGGCGGTAGGCCAGCGGGCTAGGACCAGCAGCGGGCGGTAGGCCAGCGGGGCTGCAGGCCGGCGAGCCTCAGCAGTGGGCCGGGTCGGCTTGCCCTGAGTTGGGTGACACTTCCAGGCAGGACTCGTCGACGACCTGGAAGTCGTTGCCGGTGATCCGGGTGATCTCGTGGAGCGTGCCGTTGTCCCAGTAGTTGCTGCCCGCGCCGCTTATGAACCAGGGCGACCCGTTGTCGGCCACGATCATCCCGTACGTCTTCAGGGCCTGGAGGATGACCCGGTCCATAGCCGGGTACCCCGAGATCGGAACGCTCGCCTTCAGCCTCAGGCGCAGGCCCATCGGCGGGCAATTGGGGTTGTCCTGGCCCGCTTCGTGCCGGGCCGGCCAGACGAACCGGGTGTCGGTGCAGGGCACGGTGACCCGGATGGCGTGGTCGATGGCGCCGGAGCGGACCTCGCCCGCCAGCACGAGGCCGGGGAGGATGGGGAGGCCGGCGGCGTCAGCCGACGTCCATGTGAGCGGGCGGAGCTTGTTCGACTCCAGGGGGAACACGGCGCCGGAACCGGCGTGCCACGACGCCCCGCCGTGCTGCGGGTAGGACGACCACATCTCGTAGTCGGTGCAGTTGCCGGTGTCGACGACGATCACATGGCGGTCGCCGGTGCTGGTCGGCCCACCCTCGATCAGGGCGTCAGGCGGGATGGGGTAAGGGCCGCGGTCGCTCTCGGACGCGTACATGAAGGAGACCGGTACTTTTGGCTGGCTGGCCGGGACCACGTTGTAGGGGATGCCCATGGGCTCGCCGTCCCAGTCGCCCCGGCCGAAATCGGGATGGAGCGGGTCGCCGGGCCCGATGGCGGCGATGTACTGCGCAGAAAGCGGGTCGACGGGCAGGTTGGCCACCTGCGTGTTCCAGACGTTGTCGGCCGGGAACACCTGACAGTTGGGGGCGCCCGGAAGTGCCACGGCTCCCGGGAGAGCGACGGCGCCTAGGAGGGCTTGCGCGCCGGCGCTCCCGGGAGGGGTGATGGTTGTTGTGGCGATGGTGCTCGTCGTGGCCAGGGTGGCAGCGAGGGACGCGCCCAGGGCGCGCCTCGCCCGCCCTCTCGAGCGGCTACGGCGAAGTTCCGTCATACCAATCTCTCTAACGACAAGAGTGGGCCCCACATTGAGGGCGGGGTTCAGTCGTCCTCAGCGACGAACTCCAGGCCCTCCAGCATTGCGGCAGTGCCTGTGGCGGCGGGGCCCGACCGTGCCCTCGCCACCGCCACAAAACCGATCCCGGCTGCGAACAGGCAGGCGAGCCCACCTACACCGAGGCCCACGCGGGCGTTGGCCACGGCGATGACCCAGCCGATCACTGGCCCCCCGATGGGCGTGGAGCCCTGGAACGCAACGGACCATAGTGCCATCACCCTCCCACGCATGGAAGGGCTGGAGTTGAGCTGGAGGGTCGAGTTACCGGTGGCGAGGAACGACACGCTGCCGTAACCCAGTAGCGCCATGGCCCCGTACGCCACGGCCAGCACGGGGGAGACGGCGACGCAAAGGATGGCAATGCCAAAGCCCAGGGCCGCAATGCTGAGCGGGCGTAACCCTGTCCTGCCGCGGGTTGCCGTGACCAGCCCGCCCAGCACGGCACCGGCGCCCATGGCGGCGGTGAGGAACCCGTAGGTCTCGGCCCCCCCGTGGAAGGTCTGCTTGGCCACGACGGGCAGGCTCACCTGGAACTCGTAGGCGAGGGTCCCGACGAAGGCCATCATCAGCAGCGGCACCCCGAGGCGGGGTTCATGGGCGACGTAGCGGAAACCTTCCCGTAGCTGGCCTTTGGAGCGCCCTGCCGGCGCGCTGGGCCGGAGCGTGCTCTTTTCCATGGAGGCCAGGGAGTAAACGACGGCGGCGAAACTCATGGCGTTGAGCAGGAAACAGACGCCCACGCCGGCGGTGGCGATGATGACCCCGGCCACGGCGGGCCCGACGGCGCGCGCCGCGTTGACCATGGTGGAGTTGAGGCTTACCGCGTTGCGCAGGTTTTCAGCGCCCACCATTTCCAGGACGAACGACTGTCGGGCGGGGTTCTCGAAGGTGTTGTTGAGCCCGAGGGCCACGGCCAGGGCGCACACTTCCCGGAAGGTCACGGCATGCGTCACGGCGAGCAAGCCGAGGACGAGGGCCTGGGCTCCCATGAAGCTCTGGAGCACCACCATGAGGCGGCGTTTGTCGGTGCGGTCGGCAATGACGCCGGCATAGGGCCCGAGCAGGAGAACGGGCAGGGTCTGGACGGCAACCACGGCACCGAGGTCGGTGCTCGAATGGGTCATGGTGTACACGAGCCACGACTGAGCGACGGACTGCATCCAGGTCCCGATGAGCGAAACCGACTGCCCGAGGAAGAACCGCCTGAAGTTGGGGACGCGCAAGGCCGAGAAGGTCCGGCGCAGCTGGGACATGAGCCGGTTCAACGCTTCACGTCCCGGTGCCGCCCTGGCCGCGCAGTCGTTCCGCCAGTTTCTCCAGGGCAGGGGTGGCGACGGCGATGGCCTGGCGTTCGCGCGGTTCGAGTTCGGCGAGCAACCTCGACAGCGCGTCATCGCGTTCCGAACGGACCCTGTCGAGCAACTCGCTCGCCTTCCCGGTGGCCTCGACCAGGCAGGCCCGCCTGTCAGCGGGGTCGGCCGACCGTTCCAACAGGCCTGCTTCTTCGAGCCGGGGGACGAGGCGGGAAAGCATCGTCGGGTTCAGCCCGCAGAAGGTGGCAAGGTCTGACATCCGGGCCGGGCCTCGCCGCTCCGCCACCAGCAGCATGTCGACCTCCGTGGTCGTGAGCGACCCGGCGGCGGCAGTGTGCCGCAGCCGCCTCGACATCCGTGCCACCACGATCCGCAGCCGCGCCGGCGAGAGTTCGGTCGCCACGTCGGCCCCGGCCGCCTCGTCGGCCCCCGTGGCCTCGGCCGCGCTCACCGGCGGCGCCCTGCGCTTCTCATCTCAGCCACCTCAGGATAGTTGCTTGCTAGCAAGCATTATATCACCTGGCGGCGCCGGGACGGTCCGGACGGGTGGCCCCGCAACCGCTTGGGCTAACTCGGGTCAGCATTGCCGACAGGGCCCAGAACTTTGGCCAAAAAACTTTACGCAAGCGCTTGCGTTGCGTGCAACTCGGCGCTACTATCCTCTTGTTCGGGCGAGGGCAGTGCCGGTAACCCTGGACCGGGGGCAAGCTGTGGGGGGAGGGTGATGGCCAAGACTACGATCACCGAGGTCGCGAAGCTGGCCGGCGTGTCCGCGTCGAGCGTCTCCAGGTCCCTTCGCGGTGTGGGTGGTGTGTCGGCGGCTACCACCGAACGCATCCGCAAGGCGGCCGAGCACTTGGGGTACAGCGTCTCTCCCGCTGCCTACCGTCTCGCCACCGGGCGCACGGGCACCGTGGCCGTGGTGATGCCCTATCTGACCCGATGGTTCTTCGTGGAGTTGCTTGGGGGGGCTGAGCAGGTCATCAGGCAAGCCGGCCTGGACCTGTTGCTGTACAACCTGGCCGGCACAGAGATGCGCCAGCGCTATTTCTCGTCCGGCTTGCTGCGCAAACGGGTCGACGGCGTGCTCCTTGTCACCCTGGCCCTGACCGAACCGGAAGTCCACGCCCTGCGCGCCCTTGATGTCCCGGTTTGCACGGTCGGGTCCTATGTCGAGGGCTTTTCGAGCATCAACATCGATAACGTCGAGAGCGCGGCGGTGGCTATCCGGCACCTCACAAACCTCGGGCACAGGCGGATCGCGATCATCTCTGGGGACCCGAACGAACCGATGAACTTCACGGTGCCCCCACAACGGCGAGCGGGTTACCGGGCTGCGCTCGAGGCCGCGGGTATCCCGGTGGAGCCTGAGCTCGAGGTGCACGGTGCCTTCACGATCGATGGCGGCGACGAAGCCACCGTCCAGCTGCTCGGTCGCCGCAGCCTGCCCACGGCCATATTCGCGGAGTGCGACGAAATGGCCTTCGGGGCGCTCCGGGCATTGAGGCGGGTGGGGCTCCGGGTGCCCGCAGACGTCTCCGTGGTCGGCTTCGACGACCACCCGATGGCCCTGTACTACGACCTCACGACGATCGCCCAGCGTGTCCATGACCAGGGCCGCCAGATTGCCGAGCACCTGGTGGGCGCGGTTATGCGCCCCGGCGAGGTGGCGCCTGAGCAGTTGCAGGCGCCCACGTGCCTGGTCGTGAGAGGCACAACGGCTGTCCTGGGGGGGCCAACAGAGCCCGTCGCAGGCCCTGTTGGTAACCATATGGCCGCATCGTTCGCACAAATGTAGAACGTTCGCACAAATGTAGGAAGAGGAAAGGAGGACGGGCAACAGCACAAGAAGTGAACCGACGACTCCATGGCCAAGCCCGCCGGGCCATTGCCCGGGCCGGCTCAAATACCTTGCTGTGGCCAAGTCTGCTTGGCTGGGCCAGCCAATGATTCTATTGGCTTGCCCATACGGTTATGAGGCGAGGGGCCTGCTTCGCGGCCACCTCGTCGTATACGCCTGACAAGAAGAAAACGACCAGGCATGAGACTCATGGAGATGTGCCGGTCACGAGTTCTGTAGTCAAGAGAAAAGGAGAAACACAGTAATGAACCCCACACCATTGCGCCCGGGGGGGCGTGCCCGCTCTCGCGGGGTAGCCCGCTCTGTACTCACCGCCACGGCCACATTGGCCATTGGCCTGATGGCAGTAGGGGCAGGGACCGCCACCGCTGCCACCAAGGTCACGACCATCACCTGGTGGGCCAGCCCCATCTCCTCGAGCGGTGGCCCCGATCTCCGCGTCTGGCTTGTCAACGCCTTCGAGAAGGCGAACCCGACTATCAAGGTCAGCCTGCAGTCCGCGCCCACCAACACTGACACCAACCGGGCCACCCTCATCACGACCATCTCCGGGGGGGCCGCGACGCCCGACGTGTTCATGGGCGACGTCATCTGGCCCGGCCAGTTCGGGGCCCACCAATTGGCCCTGCCGCTCAACAAGTACCTGCCGTCGAGCTTCTGGTCCCGCTTCGCTTCGGGCCTGGTGGCAGGTGCAACCTACAACGGCAACGTCTACGGGGCCCCGTTCTTCCAGGACCAGGGTTTCCTGTACTACCGCACCGACCTGCTGAAGGCCGCCGGGATGGCAGTGCCCAAGACCTGGGAACAGCTCGAGACGGATGCCAGCACCCTGGTCAAGCAGGGCAAGGTGAAGTACGGTTTCGTCTGGGAGGGCGACTCCTATGAAGGCGGCACCTGCGACTTCATGGAGTACTACGCCGACACCGGCGGCCAGGTCCTCAATGCCACTGACACCGCCTCCGAGCTCAACGTCGCCGACGTGACCAAGGTCCTCACCTTCATGCGTGGCCTGGTCACCAGCGGGGCGTCCCCGGCCGCAGTAGACACCTTCCAGGAGCCTCAGGCCCAGGATGCCTTCCAGGACGGCCAAGCCGCCTTCTTGCGCAACTGGGACTATGCCTACTCCACCTCCCAGGCCGCTGGTATGAAGGTCATCGGTAAGGTCGGGGTGGCCCCGCTGCCGACGTTCGCCGGCGAACCCTACCCGGGCTACTCCAACATCGGTGGCTGGAACCTCTACATCAACCCCCACTCCAAGAACATCTCTGCGGACCTCGCCTTCATCAACTTCATCACGGGCACCCAGGGCCAGACGATCGAGGCAACCCCGCCGTTCTCCGAGATCCCGACCAACGCCGCCGTGCGGGCCATGCCCACGATAAGGAAGGAGAGCCCCCCGTTCGCGGTCCTGTCCCAGACGAAGCTCGTCCCCAGGCCTGCCCAGAACCCCAACTACCCGAAGATCTCACAGGCCATCTACTCCAACATGAACGCGGCCCTGTCCGGCTCTACGAGCCCCGCGGCCGCTGCCAAGGCCATGGCCAGCCAGCTCAGCTCAGCGCTTAGCGGCGGCCTGTAAAAGCGGGCATAACCTGCAAAAGCAGGCATAACAGGGTTACAGTGCTGGTGGCCCCGCAACTTCGGGGCCACCAGCACCGCCTTTAATTGTTAGGAGCCCAAGTTGGCATCTACCGATTTGGCGCCCGATGCGCCGGCCGTGGCCCCGGCCGGCCGGGCACCGCAACGCTTCAGCGAGGACTTGATCCGCCGCCGCCTGGCTCGCCTCGGCTGGGGCTTTTCGGCCCCCGCCCTGGTCGTGATCGGGGCCGTCACCATCTTCCCCATGCTGTTCTCGATCCTGCTCTCGTTTGAGAACGTCTTCGAAACGGCCAGCGGCTTCAACCTGCAGGGAGCCACGGCTTCCAACTACCACGAGGTGCTCACCTCGCCGCTGTTCCACCACGCCCTGTGGTTCACCACCGTGTACACCATTGTCACTGTGCTGGTCGAGGTGACGCTCGGCACCGCCTTCGCCCTGGTGCTGGAGCGCCTCACCAAAGGCCGTGGCCTGATGATGGCACTGTTGCTCATCCCCTGGTCTTTGATCACTGTCGTCTCAGCGGAGTTGTGGTCCTACATCTACAACCCCACCTACGGGGTCCTGGACGATATCACCCACCACCTGGGGCTGGGTACGCCGTCGGTCCTGGGTACCCCGCTACCCGCCACGATCGCCCTCATGTTCGCAGACATCTGGAAAACGACGCCGTTCGTGACCATCATCGTGCTGGCCGGGCTGGTCATGATCCCCGTGGAACTTTTCGAAGCTTCCGAAGTGGACGGGGCCAGCAGCTGGAAGACCTTCTGGCGGGTCACGCTCCCGCTACTGCGCCCGACCCTGGGCATCGCCGTCCTCTTCCGGACGCTGCAGGCCTTCGGGCTGTTCGACCTCCCCTACGTGCTCACCGGAGGGGGGCCTGGCAGTTCCACCTACTCCCTGGCCATGGTGGGCTATAAAGCGATGTTCACCGACATAGAGCCGGGCCCCGGTGCCGCCGTGGCCACCACCACGGCGGTGATCATCGTGGTGTTGTGCCTGGTCTTCTTGCGAGCGTTCAAGGCGCAGGTCGGAAAGGAAGTGCCAAATGCGTAGCCGCACACGCCACGGCTGGAGGCGCTGGGTCAACGGGGTCAACCTGGGCGCCCTCGGGATCGCCCTCTTCGTGCTCCTGCCGATGTACTGGATGCTGGCCAGCAGCCTCAAGACCACCAACAACGTCGGGGCGAGCCCGCCCCAGTACTTCCCCAGCCCGATCAGCGGCTCCAACTTCCAGGTCGCCTTTGGCGACTACACCTTCGGCCGCTACATCTTCAACTCCCTCCTGGTCGCGTGCATCACTACCGCCCTGGTGCTCTTCCTGGGCACCCTCGCCGGTTACGCCCTGGGGCGCCTCCCCGTCCGCGGGAAGTACCCGATAATGGTGACCCTGCTCATGATCTCGGTTTTCCCCCAGATCGCCGTGATCGCCCCTCTCTACCTGATCATGCGCGACCTCGGCTGGCTCAACAGCTACCAGGCCCTGATCTTCCCCTACACCGCCTTCAACCTGCCGTTCGCCATCTGGATCCTGCGTAACTACTTCCTGGGGATATCCATGGCGATGGAGGAGAGCGCCCGTATCGACGGGGCCGGGGCGTTGCGGACCCTTTGGTCGGTCATCCTGCCTCAGGTGACGCCGGGGATCTTCACTGCCGGGGTGTTCACTTTCACTGCGTGCTGGGGCGAGTTCCTGATGGCGCTCTCGTTCAACATCCTGAACAGTTACCGCACCATCCCGGTGGGCATCGCCACTTTCGGGTCCCAGTTCACCGTGCCTTACGGGACCCTTTTCGCGGCCAGCGTCGTCGCCGTCTTACCCATTGCCCTTCTGGTGCTCATATTCCGCAAGGCCGTCGTGTCGGGCCTCACATCCGGCGCGGTGAAAGGATAAGGCAAGTCATGTCCCCCTTGAAGCCCGTAGGGGCCAGGCAGTGGCGCCGCTGCCTGGCCGCTGGCCTTCCTGCTTTCTTCCTCGCGGCCACGGCGCTCACGGTGACCGCGTCGCCAGTATCGGCCGAAGGGACGGTGTTGTACGCCTACGTAGGTGGCCACGCCGTCCTGCCAGCCAGCTGTCCCCAAACGACCACGGCCTCCAAACAGTGCACGCTCGGCGAGGCGCTGTTCTTGGCCGTCGCCGGAGGCACCGTGGACCTGGCCACCCCCGGCAGCGCGAGGCACTATGTCGGCAACTGGACCGTGAGGACCTCTATCACGTCGTCTGCCGCGCCCGTCACGATAGAGCCGGCACCGGGCGTCACCAACCCCGTCCTCGACGGCAACCATGGCAAGGCCACCGGCTGTGCCACCGACTTTTGCAACGGGCCCGTGCTCACCATTTATTCCGACGTCCACGTCCACCTTGACGGCCTCACGGTCCAAAATGCCGACAACACCGCTGACAACTATGGCGGCGCGATCCAGAACAACGGCGGCGGCACCCTGACCGTGTCGGCGTGCACGTTCTCTGGGAACAGCGCCCGCAACGGCGGGGCCATCGACAACGCCGACAATCACGGGAGCGGCATGCTCAACGTGTCGGGATCGACGTTCTCAGGCAACTCGGCCACGGGTGACAAGAAAGGCACCGGCGACGGCGGGGCCATCGACAACGCCGACAACGGCGGCCACGGCACCATCAGCTTGTCCGCCTCCAGGTTCTCGGGCAACTCGGCCACCGGCACCGTAAGCGGCACCGGCGACGGTGGGGCCATCGACAACGCCGACAATGGAGCCACCGGCACCATCAGCGTGTCGGCCTCCAGGTTCTCGGGCAACTCGGCCACGGGCGCCAAGAGGGACACGGGCGGAGGTGGCGCCATCGACAACGGCGACAACAGCGGCACCGGCACCCTCAGCGCATCGGCCTCCACGTTCTCGGCCAACAGGGCCAATTATGGCGGTGCCATCGCCAACGGGACCGGCAGCGGCACCGTGTCGGCCTCCACGTTCTCGGGCAACTTGGCCGGCTACGGCGGTGCCATAGCCAGCGGCGACAGCGGCATAGGCGCGCTAAGTGTGTCGGGCTCCACTTTCTCCGAGAACAGCGCCTCCAGCAACGGCGGTGCCATCGACAACGGGGACGGGAACTCCTTCAGGGGCACCGTCGGGGTCTCCTTCAGGGGCGACCTCAGCGTGTCGGCCTCTACGTTCTCCAGCAACTCGGCCACCGGGACCAACAGGGCCCCAGGCGTCATCGTTCTCGCCCACACCGGGGACGGCGGTGCTATCGACAACGGCGACAACGCCGGGACGGGCACCCTCACGGTCACGGCGTCCACTTTCTCGGCCAACCTGGCCGAGAAGCACGGTGGCACCGTCGCCAACTTCCTCACCGTCTGGGCGTCTGCGGACATCTTCAGCGGCTCCTGCTCCGAATCCGCCGGGGGGATCTGGAACGACGCAGGTTACAACGTCGGGAGCGACGCGACGTGCCTGAGCGCGGGGACCGGCGATGTCAGCCACGGTGCGGACCGGCTCGGGCCCCTGGCCCGCAACGGCGGGCCGACCGAGACGATGTCCCCACTGGGGACCAACCCGGCGGTCGGTGCCGTCCCCTACAACACCGTGGCGGTGCTCAACGGCCGCCCGTTGACGCTCTGCCCAGCCACGGACCAGCGAGGGGCGCGTACAGCCGCCGGGCAGCGCTGCAACGCCGGAGCCGTGCAATCCCGAGCGGCGGCAAAATAATGAGCGAACTTTCGCCGTAGGCAACCGGACCCTGGTCGTCGACAACCGGGAAGGGCCCGCGGTCCCCGCAGGTTACCTTAGGGGGCTCGCAGGTGCCTCACGAGCTTCGGTTCGCGGCCAACAAGGTGGCGGCAGTCCCCGCCGCCACCTTGGCGGTGGTGCCCCGCAAGCGGGCTGTGCCGAGGACGCCGTCCGGCGCGGTGAGGGGGCGATGCTGCAGCCCACGTCGGCGCTTGCCGTCAGGGACCACGAAGACCAGGGGCACCATGCAGGCCAGCAGTGCCGCAAGTAGGCAGAAGGCCTCAGCCAGGGCCCGGGCTTCGTGCCCGGTGTGGGCGGCAAGCGACGTGGTGAGCGTGATGCCGATGATGGCGCCCCCCTGGCGGGCGGAACCGCGCAGGCCGGTGATGGCGCCGACGTCGTTGGGGGCAAGTTCGATGGAGGCGTTGTTGGCGGCCGGCGCCGACATGCCTGTACCGAGGCCGGTGAGGGTGGCGCCGACGACCAGCCAGGCATAGGGGGACACGAATTCGGGAGGTGCCACGATCATGACCATGCCCCCGGCGATCAAGGCAATACCCGCGATGATGGGTAGGCGGTAGCCCGTGCGGTGGATGAGGACTGAGGCGCAGATGGCCAGAACTATCTCGCCCAGTGCTCGAGCGGTCAGGAGGGTCCCCGACGTCAGCGGGGTGAAGCCGTAACGCTCCTCCGAGAAAAGCGGTACCAGCGACCCGAAGCCGATGACGCACGCCCCCCACACGAAGTTGAGGGCGTTTGTGGCGGCGAAGACGCGACCTCGCAGAAGGTGCACAGGGATGAGGGGGTCAGGTGCCCGGGTGCAGTGGCGCAAGAAGGCCCATCCGCAGGCAACGGCGACAGCGAAGGGAAGTACGAAGGAGGGTGAACCGATGCCGGCCCCCTTGTCGCCGAGGTGGGTGATGGCCAGCATGAGCGCAAGGACGCCGCTGCCCATGAGCAGCGCCCCCGCCAGGTCGGCGCGGCCGTCGCGGCGGTCCGAGGAGGGCAGGAACCGCCAGGCCAACAACGTGAAAGCAGCCCCGATGGGCACATTGACGAAGAACATGCCGCGCCATGTCCAGGTCGAGAGGATGACGCCACCGACGATGGGCCCGACCAGCGCCCCCAGGGGGAAGATGCTCGAGAACAGGCCGAGGGCGCGTTGGCGGTGCTCGCCGAAGATTTCCATGACGATGCCGCTGGCTGACGGCATGAAGGCGGCACCGCCGGCCGCCTGCAAGACGCGCAACCCGATCAGCACGCCGATGTTGCCGGCCAGGCCGCACAGCAGTGAACTGGAGGTGAAGAGCACGGCGGCGGCCAGGAACACCCGCTTGCGGCCCAGGCTGTCTGCTACCCGCCCGGCTATGGGCATGGCCACCACCAGGCCCAGCTGGTAGCCCGTTATGGTCCAGCTCGCCCAGTTGATGCCGGTGTGCAGGGCGTGGCGCAAGGTGGGCAACCCGGTGGCCACGATCGTGCCGTCCACTGACGACATGAACAAGGCAAGTGAGGCGATGGCGAATACGAGCCAGGGGGGTGCTGTCGTTACGGCGCGCACAGACGGCCTACCGGCGTGTGACCGGTTGTGCCAGTACCCTTGCCCCGTCATCGCTCACACGAGCCTACCGCGCGTATGGCGTTTGAGCAATCGTTTTTTCAGAAGGCCGATGCCGCTGGGGGAGCGGTGGACCCGCGCCGGACGAGCTGCGGTGGCGGGTCACGCACCACGATGTCGGTGCTCGGGGCCCCTCCCAGTTGGGCGATGAGAGAGCGCACGGCCCGGACGCCGACCTCGTAGTAGGGCATCTTCACCGTGGTCAGCGGGGGTGAGGTGTGCTCGGCCACCCATTCGTCGTGGTAGGCCACAACGGAGATCTCGGCGGGAACGTCGATGCCCCGGCGCCGAAGGGCCGTGAGGGCGCCGATAGCGCCGTTGACGTTCGCGACGACGATGCCGGTGGGGCGGGGGCGGGCATCGACGAGGCTGTCCATGGCCGCGGCCGCCGCCTCGGGCGAGTAGCCCATACGCCTGACCAGGCTTTCTCGCCGCCGCAAGCCGGCCTCGTGCAGGGCGAGGGCGTAGCCCTGCTCCCGCCGGCGGGCGATGTCGCTGGAGGCTATGCCCCCGATCAGGGCGATCCGGGTGTGGCCCAGGGAGATCAGGTGCTCCGTGGCGAGCTTGGCCCCGGCGACGTCGTCCAGGACTACCGACCCCCGCCGGCCGGGGGTGCGCGACGTCACCAGTACGATGCGGGCGTCGTTGGCAACGAGGCTTTCGAGGGCCTGGTCGCTCAGGTCGTCCGAACGCTGGAGGACGAACCCGTCTACCCGGCCTTCGCCCACGAAGCGCCGAAGAGCCTGGCTGCCGGCAGTGATCCGGTCGGACCACCCGATGAGGAGGGCGTAGTCCTCGGCCTCGGCCGCCTCGGTGGCCCCGGCCAGGAGGTCGGCGAACAGGGGGCTGGTGACGCCCGGGATGATGAGGGCCAGGGCCTTGGAACGAGCCAGGCGCAGTGCACGGCCGGCGTAGTTGGCCGTGTAGTTGAGGTCCCTTGCCGCTTGCAGCACGCGCTGGCGCGTCTCAGGCCGGGCGCGCACCGTCGGGTCACCGTTGAGGACTCGTGACACGACGGAGACGGACACGCCGGCACGCTCGGCTATTTCGGTCAGCGTGGCCACGTGGCCATGGTAGGAGGCCGTCGCCCGCCGCGCCTTGTGCGCCCGGGATGGCCGACGGTGTCGACGAAGGGACCTGTTGCCCGGGCAGCCTGACGGCCCCGGTCCCCGCGCCGTCCTGCCTGTGGCTCAAGTGCCCTCACGGCGCGACGATTAAGCGTCAGCGAAGCGTTGTTGCTTATTGGTACTGGAGTGGCTATGGGGAGACCTGCAGGGCCCACGATCGGCATCCTGTCGCCTTACCTTGCGGGCTATTTCTATGGGTCCCTCATCTCCACGGTGCAGCGCGTGGTTTCAGCCACTGGCGGCCGGGTCGTCGCCGTGTCCACTTCGACCCTTGGACCGGGCGACCAGCACCGGTTGATCGGTGGGCATTTCCCGCGGGTCTCGTGGGGGCACGTCGCCGGTTTCATTTCGATCACCAACGCCGTCAAGCGCGACTACCTCGAGGATCTCAGACGGGACGGCAAGCCGGTCGTGACCCTCAGCCACCTGGAGCCCGGCTTTGCCGGCGCAGCCGTGCTGACCGACAACAGAGGGGGGGTCAGGCGGGCCGTCGAGCACCTCCTGGCCCACGGCCATACCCGTATCTCTTTCGCCGGCTGCCTCGAGCAGTTCGACGCCCGGGAACGCTACGCCAGCTATCTCGCGAGCCTCCAGGCCAACGGTATCGAGCCCGATCCGGCACTGTTCTTCGAGGTCAGCGACAACGAGGAGCTCGGCGGCTGGGAAGCGGCCCGGCTCATGCGCGACGCGGGATTGCCGTGCACTGCCGTGATAGCGGGCGACGACATGATTGCGATAGGGATGACGGCTGCTTTGAAGCAGGCCGGTCTCCGGTTGCCCCGGGACCTGGCCGTCATCGGGTTCGACGACATGGCCGGCGCGAACCTTCTCTCGCCGGGGCTCACGACCGTTGCCCAGCGCCTCGGCACCATGGGGGCCTTGGCTGCCGACCTGGTCCTCCGCCAGGTCGAGGGCGAGGTTATCGAGCCCGGTCCACGCCTTGTCGAGGCTGCCCTGATGGTACGCGAGAGCTGCGGTTGCGCCTCCCGTCCCGTTGTCCCCAGCTCGGCCGGGCCAGACCACTGGGCGGGCCCCGTGGAGGGCTTTGTCGAGGAACTGAGCGAGGCATGGGCAGGTGCCCGAACGCCGGGCCTGGAGCCGGTGCTGGCGAAAGTAGGCCAACTGGCCCGTTCGGTCGAGAGCGCCTTCCAGACTGCCGCCGACAGGGCATTGACCGAGCTGGAGTTGCTCGACCTCGGCCAGGTGTGCCAGGCGATTCACGCCCTGCTGCCTGGACAGCCGACCCGCGACGCCCTTTCTGCCCTTGCCCTTCGGCTGAATGGGGGAGGCCCGGAGCCCGCCGGGCCCGACGGACCTTATGGGACGGCTGTTACGCCACGCCCCGAGGTGGCGCTGCGGCTCTACCAGTGCGTCGCCGAGGTTCGGCTGGCGCTGTCCGCGGCCCTGCTCGGGGAGCTGTACAACACTCACCTGGAGACTCGCCGGGGCAGGCACAAGGAGCACCTCATCAGCGGGGACCTCCTTCGCGGCCACGAAACGGACCCGGCATCCCTAGCCTGGGTGGCCCGCACCGACGCGACAGCAGCCGTGCTGGCGCTGTGGCAGCAGGCCAGGGGCGGGAAGAGCGCCGCTCCTGCGCTCGACAATCGGGGCCCGGGAAGACAGACAGGCCCGGGGCCGGCAACCGGGGACAACGGTGGGGACATTGCGGCTCCCGGCAGGCGGCTCGAAGTGGCCGGCATATTCGGTGCCAGCGGCGACGAGTTGGCCCTCAGATCGAGGGTTTGCACCGCCGAGCTTTTCCCGCCGCAGGCCCTGCTCGACAAGGTCGGTCCCGACAATGTCGTGCTCGTCTTCCCGGTTGGCAACGGCTCCCGGCAGTGGGGCCTGCTTGCCGTCGTCTTGCCCGTCACCAGCGGTCATCTGGCGCTGGACGACATTTTTGAATGGGAGGGGTTGCTCGCCGAGGCGCTCGACTATCGGGACGCCGTCCGGTCCCTTCGCGCCCAGCGTGAACAACTGGAGCGCTCCTACGAGCGCGAACGGCATATGGCACAGGCCGTGAAGGAAAGCGAGGAGCGCTACGCCCTCGCCGCCAAGGCGGCCAACGACGGCTTGTGGGACTGGGACATCGCCACGGGCACGGTTTATTACTCGGCCCGTTGGAAGCGGATGCTCGGCTACGCGCAGGGGGCTATCGGGGAAAGCCCGCAGGAGTGGCTGGGCCGTGCCCATCCCGAAGACCGGCAGGCTCTCCTGGTTTCGGTCGATGCGCTCCAGAACGGTCACCGCACTTCACTGTCGTACGAGCACCGTATCCTGGCGGCGGACGGTACCTACCGGTGGGTCCTTTGTCGCGGCCTGGCGGTGCCCGGGGGGGGCCGGCCGGCCAAGCGGATCGTAGGGTTCCTCACTGATATCGAAGAGCAGCGTTCGCTGGAAGAGCGGCTGCGCCACCAGGCCCTCCACGATGAGCTCACGGGCCTCCCCAACCGCGTCCTGTTCGTGGACCGTCTCTCGCACGCGATTGCCGATGCAGGACGTAGGCGGCGCAACGGCTATGCCGTCTTCTGGCTCGACCTCGACGGTTTCAAGGTACTCAATGACAGCCTGGGCCACGTCACGGGCGACAAGCTACTGGTCAAAGTGGCCGACCGCATCCGGTCCCATATGAGGGAGACGGACACGGCGGCCCGCTTCGGAGGGGACGAGTTCGCGCTGCTGATCCACGGGATCCCCGACCTCGTTTCGGTACGCACCGTGGCCCGTCGCCTGTTGGCCCACCTGAACGAGCCTTATGACCTCGGTGGCCACAGCGTTGTCATCACGGCAAGCCTTGGGATCGCCGTGAACCTCCCTGCCTACAAGCGGCCTGAGGAAATCCTGCGGGACGCCGACATCGCCATGTACAAGGCCAAGGCCGACAGGCCGGGGGGCTTTGTCATTTTCGATCCGGCAATGTACGAGGGTGCGATGGTCCGGATGGACACCGAGACGCGCCTCCGCCGGGCGCTCGAGATGGGCCAGTTGGAACTCCACTACCAGCCGGTCGTGTACCTCCGCAACCGGCAGATCGTTGCCCTCGAAGCCCTTGTGCGCTGGCGCGACCCGGTTGCCGGGTTGGTCCCCCCGCTCAAGTTCATACCCGTGGCTGAGGAGTCGGGCCTGATCGTGCCCCTGGGCCGGTGGGTGCGGCACGAGGCTTGGCGCCAACTTGCCGCGTGGCAGTCCGAGGGGTTGCTCGACAGCACTGCACGCGTCGGCGTCAATCTCTCGCATCGCGAGTTCTGGGACCCTCAGCTCGTCGACGGGATCGAGGTGCTGTTGGCTGAGACAGGGGCGCGGGCCGAGAGCCTCATCCTGGAGATAACCGAAGGCGTCGTCATGGAAAACCTCGACCAGGCCCTTGGTGTCCTGCGCCGGGTCAAGGACCTGGGGATCCAGGTCTCCATTGACGACTTCGGGACCGGGTACTCCTCGTTACAAGCCCTGCACGAGCTCCCAATTGATTCCTTGAAGATCGACCGGAGCTTCGTTTCCGGCCTGGGCAACAACAAGAGATCCATTGAACTGGTCCGCACGATCATCCAGATGGGCCGGAACCTCGGCGTACGTGTAGTAGCCGAGGGCGTCGAGACGGCCGCCGAGGCAGACGTGCTGATGCAGCTCAAGTGCATCCTGGGCCAGGGTTTCCTGTACCACCACCCATTGCCGGCGGCCGAGGCCTCGGCGCTGCTCGCCGCTCAGGCTCGCACAGGCTACGGCACGGTGCCGCCGCAGGCCGCCACGGGCGCCCGGTAGCCCGACCGGCGGCGACGGGTGCGGAGGACGCGCCACAGGAACCTGCGCAACCAGGCTGACTGGTCGACGGATCTGGGCGTCCCGGGTAGCCCTCAGCAGGGCGTACCGAAGACCACGCAAAGCGCGAACAGGGTGGTGGCACCTCAAGTTGTGCCGCGCGGTGCCGACAATCCCAAGGTCAAGCAGGAAAACTAGCAGCGACGAGGAACGGAGGAACGTTCGGGGGACGTTGTGGCCAGCGGCCTGGTGGCCACAAAAGGCGCCCGCCATCCCCGCGGCGCTTGACACGACAAGCACAGGCTCGACGGCCCAGGGAGGGGCTCCGACAACCGCCTCAGGATTGCGGATGACCACCCTCGGCCGGCCCGTGATGCCGGCCGGTGACAAAGGAAAGGAAAGTTCCTCCATGTCACGCGTTCGGAACACCCTCCTCGCGCTGATCGCCATCGGTGCCGCGGCCAGCGCCGCCACCGGCGGCACGTTTGCCTCCTTCAACGCCAAGGCCACCGGCCAAAGCACCATTACCGCCGGCAGCCTCCTCATGACGCTGGGCAAGGACGGCGCCAGCAACGGGCTCCCCGAGACCATTACCGCCATGGCCCCGGGCGACGTCTACAACGTCTACGTGCTCCTCACTAACACCGGGACGCTGGCTTCGGCCGCCGGCATGACCCTCGCCTTTGCCGCTGCCCCGGCCAACGCCCTCACCAACGGCTCCGTCGCCGGCGAAGGCCTGTCGGTCGCCGTCACTATGTGCAGCGTGGCCTGGACAGTCACGGTCGGTACACCGGGGAGCGGCACCTGCAGCGGCACGTCAACCGTCCTTCTCGCCAGCACGGCGCTCTCCGCCTTTGGCGCGTCCCAAAACCTGGCGACCGCAGCCTTGGCCGCGAGCGGTGGCGCCGCCCACCTCCAGTTCCAGCTGACCCTCGCCGGCACCGAGACCTCGACCAACGGCGTGGCGCCGGCGTCGACGATCCAGGCCCTCAACACGACGATCACCTGGACGTTCACCGAGGTGCAGCGCGCCGCCCAGACCACCAACAACTAATGGCAGCCGGCCGGGTTGTCCCAATGACAACTGGGTGGGTCGTCCCCCGGAGCACGGAGTAGGGAAGATGCCGCGGCTCGGCCATCGGTTGGGCCACCTGGGCCCGGGCCACTCGAGCCTCCGCCGCCGCACGAGCAGGGCGACCGTTGTCACGGCTGCCCTGCTCTTGGGCTGTCTCGCCAGCGCGGCACCCGCCAGCGCCCTGCTCTCTGGTGAAGTGCTCCCCACGAGCACGGTCTCGACCGGGACGTGGGGTGCAACGCCGACGGCCACGTCGGTGGCTTCCGCGCCCAACTGCCAGGCGGCCCCGTCTTCGTGCACCGCCTTTTCCGCCGGGGGGACTGGTAGTCCATGGAGCGCCTACTTCGATGTTTGGAACACGGGTACCGAGGCCCTCGCGGGCCTCAGCTACATGGTCACGCTCACGGGGGGCACTGCGCCAACGATGGCGCTCACAGCCTGTTCGATGCCATGGGACGCGGGCACAGGTTACTGCCCGGGGGTCACGGTGACGGTCCTGGCCGCCAGCCCGGCAGGCACGTTCCCTGTCGTCACGGGCGTACCCGCGGCGCCAGGGGCTGTCGCGTACCTCCAAGTGACCGTGGCCAACGCCCCCACCGTCGTCACGATCTCCACCTCGGTCGCCCCGTCCCAGGTCGTTACCGCCACTACCAACAACTGACCCTCCGCGCCAGGAAGAGGAGACCCGGAGATGCTTGCCCACAGAGACTTAGACCCCAGGAGCGCCGGTGGCACTGCTGTCGAGGACGGCTACGGGTCGCGCGGGCCGGGGACGGTCGACGACGCGGTCGACAACGTGGGCCTCCTGCACCTGACGGCGGCCCCAGTCGTTGACCTCTCCCTCGCCCACGAGGTCCCCGCCGGCTGCCCGGCGGCCCAGGGCCCTCGGGCGGCGCCCGCCCCGGCCCGGAGGCGGGCACGCAAGGTCGTCCTTCTGGCCCAGGCCGCCTTCCTCACCGTCCTCGCGCTCTTCGCAGCCCTGCTACTGCTCGTTGATGCCGGCCCGCACTTCTTCCCCTTCCAGACCATGGTCGTCGAGTCCGGGAGCATGACTCCCACGCTCCCCGTAGGCTCCGTGGCCATCTACCGTCACGAGACGGCCGCCCAGGTGAAGGTTGGCCAGATCATCTTGTTCAGCGCGCCGTCCGACCCGAGCGTGTTCGTCAGTCACCGCGTCCACGCCATTGTGGACGGGCCTAACGGGAAGTACTTCTCGACCAAGGGTGACGCCAACCCCACCCCCGACACGTGGCGGATCGCTGCTGCGGGTAGCGGCTGGTACGTCGTGGGCGACATCCCCCTGGTGGGCTATGCCCTCCGCGCCCTCCAGATGCCGACTTATAAGTTGCTCCTGATCATCGTCCCCGCAGCGTTGATCGGGCTCCTGACGGTCCGCGACATCGCGGTCAACAGGTACCGCCGGCGCAAGGCCGAGCACCGGGCCGACGCTCTCACCACGGGGCCCTCCTAAGCCAGAATGAGGGGTGCCCGCCGGGGCGATGAACCTCGCAGCCGCAGCGGCAGGTGCCCACTCCGTCCCACCCAGACCCAAACGGCCATCGACATCGCCGATGATTTCCCCGATGGCCTCGACTACATAGTCACCGGCGTCGGCACGAGCGGCCACATCACCGGCTGCGCCGAGGTGCTGGCATCATCCAGGTGCCCCCCGAGTCGGCCGCAGAGTACGCGCGTCGCTGCGCCCGCGAAGAAGACGTGCTCGTAGGCGTGTCCTCGGGTGCGGCGCTGGCGGCAGTGGCCCAGAAGCTCCCCGAGCGCCGAGGGCCGATGGCGGCGAGCGCGGGGGCCGGGACCACAGGAATGACCGCAACCACAGGGATGAACAGCCGAATTGTGACGTCAGGTGACCCGCAGGGAACCATCGGCGTTGAACTCGAACGCCCCCCAGGCCACCTCCCACACGTAGCCGTCCGGGTCGGCGAAGTACCCGGAGTACCCGCCCCATGAGGTGCCTGCTGCCGTCTTGACGAGCTCGGCACCGGCAGCAACCGCAACCGCCAGCACCTCATCGACCTCATAGCGTTGCCGCACATTGTGAGCGAGGGTGATCCCGGTGGACTTCGAGCGCGGAGCAGCCCAGGCGGGGCCAACGTCCGCGGCCAGTTCCGTGTACGGGTAAAGAGCGAGGACGGCCCCCTGTGCCTGGAAGAACACGATGCCGTCCTCGGGCCGCCCAGTGGTCGGGAACCCAAGCCCTTCTTTGTAGAAGCGGCACGACCGCGCGAGGTCGGCCACGCCGAGAGTGATAATCGAGATGCGAGGCTCCATCCAGACAGCTTCGCAGTTGGGCGATGCTACGTGGGCGGCGCGAGCCCGTACCGGGCAATTGGCTCGGGGGTGTCACCCTCAGCCCGGCGCAGACCTCGTTGACTGTCGCGCCTAACCCCGTCTCGTTATTCGGCCAATCGGTGACGCTGACGGCCACTGTGCCGCCGGCCAACAGCAACGGTACCGAGGGTTATCGGTTCCTAATGTGCCCCGCTACGCGCGTGAGCGCTGGCTCAACCTGACGGCCGCAAGGGCCAGATCCCGGGCATATTTTGCTTTCTCCGTTGAAGCAAGAGCTCGTGGACATTTTCAGCTCCAAAACTGTCGCAGAGGCTTGACTTGCGGGCCCGGGTGGGCCGCACCCCATGATTGTCCTGCACAGGTCGCTTTGTGCGTTACCCATAATCAGTTCGGGGACTAGTTGAGCGACATCAAGTGGCGTAGGGCCGGATGCCGGGGTTCAGAGGGGTAGGCAGGGGCCCGGGCCAGGCCAGTTCTTGGGCATGCCTAAGTAAATGGCATGAATATGGCTAACATCAGTACCAGCCTATCGAGGCGCCTCAGGCCCGGCTCCCGCAGGCCCCGGGCCGCGGGTCGGTGACTTCGCCGCTGCTGTTGTTCAGGAGTTGACCTTCTATTGGGCACCGATTGGCTTGGCGAAGGTGCGGTCACCGTTGCCAGGTCGCACACGCAACGGCACAGTCACTAATGGTGGCGTAGAAGTCACGGGTAGTCCCAGCTAGGAGGGCGCTGGAGCGACTCTCCCGGGCAAATCCGGAGGAAGTCGCTGCCCCTTTAGCGTTCAGCCGCTTGTTTGCCGGTTGTTGTGCGCCCGTTGTGACCGGTGCTTCACAGTCTCCAAACGTGAGGAGAGCCCGCGGTCCCAGCGAGGCCGGCCTCGGACCGCCGAGGGTTGGCTGTCGGCGGCGAGGACGCGTTGCTGAGCCTGTCCCAGGGCCCAAGGGCCTTCCATGCCAGATGTTGCCATACAGGTTTCCGGAGCTAGTGACCTAATGAGCTTAAGGGGCATCACATGAAGCGATTGCTCGTTGAGGGTCGAGTGGCGAGCAACCGCGCTACCGAGAGGGGACCAAGATGAAGCATTTCCTGCGCCTGCTCATGCCGGCGCTCGTACTCGCGTTTTTGGGGGCGCCGTTCGTGGGTGAAGGCGTGGCGTTCGCCGCACTCCAATCAGTCATTTGGGGAACTCAAAGTGCCGCGGTCACTTCCGCGGGTGGGCAGACGACGTTCACAGTCACGGTGGATCAGAACAACACCGAACACGGCGTCAGTCTGACTGGCTTCAGTGGTGGTCCCTCGGGTACGACTTTCAGCAGTTCACCGGCCTGCAGTGACGTGATTGGCAACAACGCGTTCACGGTGACTGTCACAGTACCGGCCGGAACGGCTCCGGGTACGTACTCCGAGAGCCTTGTAGCAACGGCCACCAGGTACTCCGACGCAACCGATTGTGGTGGCGGCGTAGATGGGTCGACCCTCTCTAGTAGCGGCACCCAAAACGGTACCCTCACGGTCACCGGCCAGCCGGTCCCGACTACAACCTCGCTCAACACCGTGACCTCGCCGATAACCTACGGCTCCGAGACCTCCGAGACCTTCACTGGCACGGTCACCGGCCAGAGCGGGGACGGCTGGCCCGAGGGGACCGTGACGGTCTACAACTCCTCGACCGCCTTGTGCAGCGAGACCCTGCCAACCGGCAGCGGTGACACCGCGTCCTTCAGCTGCTCGCTCAGCGCCTCCCAGCTCGCCGCCGGCAGCTACACCAGCGTCGACGCCGTCTACACCCCGGTCAGCCCGTCGTCGTCCAACCCGGACTACAGCTACACCACCTCGACGTCGGCCACCCAGTCCTTCACCGTCAGCCAGGCCACCCCGACGGTTTCGATCAGCAACATCCCCTCCTCGGCCGCCTACAGCGGCAGCTTCACCCCGACCTACACCGTGACCACCGGGGACACCGGCACGACCTCGGTGGCCTCCAACTCGACGAGCGTCTGCACCGTCAGCGGCGGCTCGACGGTCAACTACGTCGGGGTCGGCACGTGCTCGCTCACCGCATCGGTGGCAGCCACGACGGACTACGCCGCCGCGAGCGGCAGCGCCCAGACCTTCAGCGTCGTCCCGTTCACCCCCACGGTGTCGATCAGCAACATCCCCTCCTCGGGCACCTACGGCGGCAGCTTCACCGCAACGGTCTCGGTCACCAGCGGGGACACCGGCACGAAGTCGGTGGCCTCCAACTCGACGACCGTCTGCACCGTCAGCGGCTTCCTTGTGTCCTACGTCGGGGTCGGCACGTGCTCGCTCACCGCATCGGTGACAGCCACGACGGACTACGCCGCCGCGAGCGGCAGCGCCCAGACCTTCAGCGTCAACGCGGTATCGGAGGGGTCCTCGGTCACCCTCAACGCCGTGACCTCGCCGATAACCTACGGCTCCGAGACCTCCGAGACCTTCACTGGCACGGTCACCGGCCAGAGCGGGGACGGCTGGCCCGAGGGGACCGTGACGGTCTACAACTCCTCGACCGCCTTGTG